>Ga0208246_1000050_pt1 | contig 131214 bp, 122 predicted proteins | sample RifOxyD2_FD_184039 | JGI IMG/M metagenome (GOLD analysis project Ga0208246, IMG submission 184039) | Soil microbial communities from Rifle, Colorado - Rifle Oxygen_injection D2 (SPAdes) | ecosystem: Environmental > Terrestrial > Deep subsurface > Rock core/Sediment | place: Rifle, Colorado... | reverse complement strand
CCAGGTCAGGCGGAAGATCGCGCCAAGGCGCACCTGTGCGCATGATCCAAAACACAGCATTGATAAATAGGCGATTGTCCTGGGCTATGCCGCCCCAAGTTCCTTTCCTGCCCGGCAGGTGCGGTTCGAGTTTTTGCCAAACATGGTCTGAAATATCGTGCCGTCTGTGTGCTGGAAGAGTCATGGCATCCCACTTAAGAGGTTTGATAAGTGGGGCATGACAGCATTTTATCGAATTGTCAATCTCGTGACTACACTATCTAAGAGCAACAATGTTAAAGCGTTGTGAATTGCGGGCGGATATCGGATGATTGCAACAATCTGGAGAGCTGATCCCCAATTCTTCAGCAATCTGGGTCTTGGGCTGGTTTGATTTGGTCGCCATACGGACCGCCTCCAGCTTGAATTCCAGGCGGTAGCTTCTGCTTTCGATTCTTGTGTCCCTTGTCAGTCCTCCTGTTTGAACTCTATGAGCAAACAAGGACTCTTTCAACTGGGGGCATTCGCCCCCTCAAAGGGTCAAAGAACCAAAGGACCAACACCCTCTCTACCGGACGCAACGGACATAGCGGCCAGTGACCTTGCTGTTGCCGCCCACATCGCCAAGGTTGAAGTTCACGAGCCAAGCGATGGTACTAAGCAACGCATAGGTAGTGGACGACCAATAGTAGTCCGAAACAGCGCTAGGGAAATAGGTAGTGTTGATGGTCGGGGCCGAGGTTTTGGTGTCGTCCACCAGGCTCTCCAGCTCGTTGCGGTTGGGCAAGCGCCAGTCCGTCTGACCGGCCAAAGAGAGGTTTTCGCAATAACTCAAGGCGGCGGTCCAAGTCATGGTGGTTGTTTCCCGCTGGTCCCACATCAGCCCGGTAGAAAGATCGGTCACGGTCTGGTTCCCGTGGTCCGCAAAAGGAGTTCCAGCCAAAACCAGGTTCCCCATACTCAGGGTCAATGCCATCAAAATCAAAAGCTTTTTCATCTTGCTCCCTCCAATCGGGTGAAAATCTCGGTGGCCATTCGCTGCTTTAAGCCAGAGGCACAAAAACCTAAATCGTCCCCAGTTCCCCTGGACCCATCGATGGGTTTCTGCCGGTTTTCAGACTCCTCCTGCTTGAGGGCTTGGTATTGCTCGGCCAGTTTTTCGGAAAAGATCATCCAAACCTCGAAAAAAACTCTGCCCACCTGAGGGTGGCCCGTTTAAGGGCCGAAAAGCGGAAGGGCGGTCCCAGACGGCTCGGCGCTTTGCGCCGACCTTGAGCAGCCCATTTTTAACAGAACCAAAGCTCCAACTCTCTTCAACGGACGCAATGGACAGAGACGTAGCTGGTCTTGATGACGTTGCTCACAAAGCCATTGCTGAAGTTCACGTTCCAAGCGTTGGTGCTACCCAGCGCATAGGGAGTGGACGACCAAAAGGTGTCCGAAACAGCAGCGGTGAAGGTCGGGCTGATGGTCGGGGCCGCCCCCTGGTTGCGGACAATCCAAGAGAGCTCCGTCTTGGTCGGCAATCGCCAGCCCGTGCCTGCCAGGGCGGCGGTGTTGCCGGAACAGTAGGTCAGGGCACTGGCCCAGGTCTCGCCGTTTGCTGCCCCGGTTGAACAAGAAGCATCACTCAACCCGGCAGAACACTTCTGCCAGACTAACCCAGTCACATTGTCAGTCACCGTCCCGTTGCTGTTGTCGGTGTAGCTCGGTTGGTTGGCCGCATTGTAGCTCCCGTCCTGGGCCAGGGCACTGCCTGCGGTGGGGCAAGCGATCACAGAACCGGCTCCATCCCAACAAGTGGTCTGGCCGGTGTCGGGGACAATCACCCTCTTTTTGACCGTAACGGTGTAATTTTGGCTGGTCCCATCGGCAGCGGTGACCAGATAGGTCACATCCCCGGTGAAGTCATTGGCCGTAGCCCCACTGGTTTGGGTCGTTGCACCCACCTTGACACTGGCCCCGGTGGTGGTGAAGCTTGCTATCAGGTTGGCCGCTTGCGCTTTGGTGATATAAGGTTGGTTGGTGTCCGAGCCGTAAACCCTGAGGGTGTTCCCGCTGAGGGCCCCACTGTAGGTTGAACTTAAGCCCCCGTTGAGGGCGCTGGTGAAGCTGAAGGCGGTGATTGCCTTGTTCCCGGCCGGGGGAGTGGTGGTGGTGGTGGTGGAAGTAGTGGTAGTGGTGGTGGTGGTGGAAGTAGTGGAAGTGGTGGAAGTGGTGGAAGTGCCGGGCAAGGTATTGCTGCCAATGGTGGCTAACCCACTGTTGATGCCGGTTTGCAAAGTTGCGGACAAGGCACTGACCTCGGCGCTGGAGAGGCCCCCTTTGCTTAAGCCAGCTTCCGCCCCGGTTTGAATTTTGGCGGCATAGGTGGCTTGGTCGCTGTTGCTGACTCCCGCCCTCGTTAATCCTTTGGTCGCCCCGGTGGTTACGGAACCCGAAACATTGCTGATCTGGGTGGTACTGTAGCCTGCGGTCTTCAGCCCCGACAAGGCCCCGGAGCTGGCGTTGGCGATGGCGGTTTGTTTGTCTGCATCCGAAAAGCCCAGGCTCCCGGTCCCCGAAACCGCCCCTTGGGCGATGGCAGCCATGACGGTGCTTAAGTCCGAATCACTGACCCCGGCGGCCTTGACCTTGGCCGAAATGGCCGAAACTAGACTCTCCACCGCCGTGGTCCGATCGGCTGCCGGAACCCCGGCGTTGGCCAAATTGGCCACCCCCTGCTCCGAGACCTTTTGCATCACCGTGGAGAGGTTAGTCGAGGCCACCCCGGCGGTGGTCAGCTTGGTGACCATAGTCTGCATCAAGGTCTGGGCGGCGGCGCTGGCCCCGGTGGTGGAAACCCCGGATTTGCCCAGGGCGGAGATGGCCTTGCTGGCCAGCTTCTCCATCGCATTTTCCAGGTAGGTGGCGGTGAAGCCAAAGGCCGAGACCTTGCCCATCACGCTGGAAAGCAAGGTTTCCGAAACGGTGGCCGCATTGGCGGAGCCCACCCCGCCGTCATCGATCCCCGCAATCGCCCCGGCGGTGATCCCGCCCATAGCGGCGGCCAGGAACTCGGAAGAGACGGAGCTGGCGGAGAGCTTGGTCATCATCGCCTCCACCACGGTGCCCGAATTGGCCTCAATCGCTGCATTGCTCACCCCCGCTTCGTCCATGGTGCCAATGGTGGCGGTCATCAGGGTTTCCAGGTAACTGGAATAGTCCGAACTAGCATCCACGGTCACAGAGTAGGCATAGGTCGGGCCGTAGGCGGAGACCGACCTTTGGCTCCCGCCCTGCTGGCTGGCCGTGGCTGTGGAGCTGCTCAACATGGCCGCCAGGGAGCCGCTGATCACGCCGATGGCGGTGGTCTTCTCGTCATCGGTGCTTAGGCCCGAGCTGGATTGGGCCAAGGCGCTGGCCGAGCCGGTCTGGATACTGGCCAGGGTCGCCCCGGTGTCGGTGCTGCTTTCGGTCCCATCGGCTGCAACCTGAGCGGTGGCGTAGTCCATGATGCTGGCCACCAGGGTTGCAGAGTAACCTGCGGTTTGCAGGTCGGCGGCCAATTGTTCAATCAGGCTGCCCGAGGTGCCGCTGGACAAGTTGCGTTTTGTCCAACTGGTGGCATCCGCTCCCTGATCCTTGACTTTGCAGGAGGCCAGCGCCAGCAACAGCAATAGCAACCCAAGCCTACAAATCATCCTTTTGTGGTTCATGGTCTAAGCTCCTACCAGTTGTAAGAAAAAGAAAGACGAGCAGAATCCCCAGACCCTTGGCCGGGCTCCAAAGCAAAGTACAGTCCCGGTTGACGGACGGAGGCAACCTCAACCTCACCGCCCAAAAACAGTAGGTAGGCCTCCCAAAGACCAGCACCCAAAGCGAGAGCGTTAAACTGAGTGACTTGGGATTGAAGTTTTTTCATTTTGGCTTGGTTGGCGGCAAATTTCTCCTCCAAGGAGGTCGCCTCCGTTAAGCTGGTGGCGACTTTGTACTGGGATTCTAAGGTCTGGTTCTCGGTCGCCAAACTGTCGTAGGATTTGGCCGCACCGTTGGAAGAGGCCAGGGAAATGCCCATAGTGCCCAAGGCGGCACCGTGCCAGACCCAAGCCCCCAGACCGGACTCGGCGGCGGAAACCAAGGTGGGTTCCGGTAAGGGTTCTGGCTCTTCGGGGAGCGGAGCCACGGACTTTTGGGGGACCGGGGTCACAAATGCCTTCTCTACTTCCGCACCGGCCTCGCTCCCAACCAAACGGTCCGCCAAGGTATTCAAGGAGACCCCCATCTCCTCCAAACCACCCCGGTGTTCCAAGGTTTTTGAGGTCAGAATCGAACCGTTTTTAATGTCCATCACCTTTGAGGACAGCATATACCAGTCCTGGCCCATCACTAGCAGGCTGGTGCTGATCACCCGGTCCACCCCCATCTGTTCCCCGATGATGGTGGCGCATTCGTCCCTCGAACACTTGTAGGACTGTTGGATGGCATCGGGGCTCATCTTGGCAACCTCGGCGCTGCTGGCCAGCCTCATCTTTTTGCTTTCCTGCAGGCGACTGCGGAAAAGGTCGCTGTAGGCCCGCCGCTGGTTGGCGGTCAGCTCCGGGGCCTCAAGGTCCAACACGGCGACCAAGGCCGCTTGAAAAACCTTGGGAGCGTCAAAGGTCACTTGAGCTTGGCCGACTGCCTCACCCCGCACCCCAATCACAGCCTGAAAGGTCGCAGTCACCGTTTTGCCTTTTGGCTCATAGGTTCCTTGGACAAATATCGCTTGGCCAAGGTTGACTCCGGCGAGGCTGTCATCCAGAAAAAGTAGTTTAAAGTCTTTGAACTCTTTCCCCAAGGCTTGGTAAAGCTGGGTTTCAATGGCTTTGGCGGTTTGGTCCCGCTTCTTGGAATGAAGATTGACCACTTCGATGATGATGAAGCGGTCCTTGTGTTGGGTGAGTTCGGAGCTGGCCAGAAGGGAGGCCGCTTCTTCTATGGAGTCCTGCATGGAGGACGCAAAAATCGGTGTGCCCAGAAATGAGGCCAGCACAAGGAAGAGAGCTAGCCTTTGGATCAGGCGGCGGGGGCTGACGCTTTTAAAACCGAGAGGCCAAGGTTTGTCCTTCATCTTTGCTCAAGCCGAATTTAAAAAAGTTTTTTTATTCCAAAAGCCTAGCCCCAACGCCCCAGGCAACCACCCTAGATCAAACCGTACCGTCTTGGTTACGGCCAAGAGAGGGTGTATTTTCCCCCCTCCCCCCACTAATAGCAAGAAAAATCATTCGGGCTTTTGGGGGAAAGGACTGAACGGGTTGTTGATTATCAAGCCAGGGGGCTTTGGGTGCGAGAGGGAGCAACCAGCTGGACTTTTTAAAAAGGAGCCCAAAAGTTTTGGAAATTATGACGGGGGATGGTAAAACCGCAGTTTTCCTCGGTCCGGGGGCCGGTCGGCCTTAACCCTAAACTCTCCCAACCTTCCCCGTCACTTTCCCGATGATCCCTAACCACTCCACCCCTAAATGAAGAGCCTCCCCACAGGCCGGGGAAGCGGTCAGGGCCGGAAGCCTACAACCGGATTCAAGAGGGCCGAAGACGGAGCTACCCCGGATCACCGTCGGTGGGCATGGATGAAAGCGAACTTCACTTTGGCTCTTTGGCGAAGAACGGTGCCGCTTTTTTTGAATGTTTATGGCCTGCTAAAGCAGGCAGCATTTCCAGTCGCTGTTGCGACAACCTCCCTGAGTGGCTTGATTTCCAGGCGGAGGCGCTTGAGCTCCTGTTGCTCTGGGGTAAGCCCCGTATCCTTCTTGAAGGCTGCCTGTCCCAAGTCCACATAAGCTCGGCACCACCAAGCAAAGGAGAGGTGATCCCCCACTTCAGCAATCTGGGTCTTGGGCTGGTTTGATTTGGTCGCCATACGGACCGCCTCCAGCTTGAATTCCAGGCGGTAACTTCTGCTTTCGATTCTTGTGTCCATTTTCAGTCCTCCTGTTTGAACTCTATGCGCAAACAAGGACTCTTTCAATTGGGGGCAAACTCAACCAGGGCATCGTTCTCTTTCTTCAGCTCTTCGATTTCCTCTTTGAAGCCCTGGGTCGCTTTCCCCAGATCAACGGCTAAGGAGGCATTCTCCAGAAACTTTTTCTTCCTTTGATTCTAACTGTTGGGCGTAATCTCGTACTTGCTGGCCAATTGAGCCACCGTCTGCTCCCTAGACAGCATCTCCAAAACCACTTTGGATTTGAACTCGGGACTGAAACCCCTTTTTGTTCTGTTCATCTGCGCTCCTGAATTGAGGTTGTTTGCCGTCACTCAGGAAGGAAGCCAACTTCAAATCTCGTCTGAAATTTTAAGTCCATTATACCCCCTGGACATGGGCCGGTTGAGACCGGTAAGGATAGCTACGGCAGTCCAAGGACCAACCGAGCAGAATCAACAGAGCCACTCGATTTGTCCAATCTCTGCCGCCAACTTGAGAACCAACCGGCCAAGACTCTGATGCTTGAGAACCTGCACTGCCACACCAAACTTTGCCGCCATGCTTCCGGTGAGCCTTTGGACCTGGGGCTTGCCGCCGTGAAAGGGGGAGCCAGGGTGCTGGGGATCAGTGACCATGCGGCTCTGCCCGACGACCGTTGGACCGAGGTGCGGATGCACTTTAAGGACCTGGGCCGCTACGAAGCGGGGATCGAACTGGCCCGGGCCCAATGCCCGGAGTTGCGGATCCTAAAGGGCTTTGAATGTGAAGGGGTGCCGGAGTATTTTGGTTATTATCAGGACGAACTGTTGGGCCAACGGGGGTTTGATTACCTGATCGGGGCGGGGCATTACATTTTTCTGGATGGACATTGGGAGTCCGCCTTCTCCCGGCTCGACAGCCCCAAGGCCATGCAGGTTTATACGGACCAGTTGGTGTTGATGATTGAGTCGGGGCTGTTTGCCTTTATCGCCCATCCCGATCTTTTTGGTTGCGGCTTCGACCACTGGAGCCCCGAGCTTTCCGCCTGCACCAGGACCATCGCCCAGGCGGCCAAGGACAGGAACGTGCCCTTGGAAATCAACGGCAACGGTTTTCGCAAACAGGCCAGCGGTTTTTATGGCGCCAAACCTCTGTACCCCTGGCGGCCCTTTTGGGAAGAGGTAGCCCAGGTGGGCTGCTTGGTGATCGTCACCGCCGATGCACACAGCCCCAAAGAATTGTTTGAAGGCCTGCCCCAAGGGCAAAAATTGGCCAAAGAACTGGGTTTGGTGGAGGCAAACGCCGCCAGCTTGGGGTTGTTGGGTTAAAAAAATTCAGGTAAGGTGCAGTATATCGCCCCTTTTACCGGAGAGTCTGGAGATGAAATCCTCGTTTTTTTTGGTTCCCTTGGTCTGTCTGTTCCTGCTTTGGCCGCAATTGGGCCGGGCCAGGGATTTCCAGGTCTGCTCCAACTTTGCCAGCCAGCCGGTTTACATCGCCTATGGCTACATGACCAAAGAGGCCTGGGTTTCCAAGGGCTGGTTTATGATCCGCCCCGGCAGGTGCATCCCCTTTTCGGCCCCCATCGAAGGGGGGAAGTTTTTTTACTTCGGCTACAGCGAAAGCAAAAACGCCAAGTATGAGGGGGACCAACCCTTTTGCGTGGACTCCAAGCCCTTTGCCTTAAAGCTCGAAGACCCTTCCTTGCCGGACTGCGAATCCAAGGGGTATCAGGTCCGCAAATTCAAATCCTTCACCTTGGAAAGCGCCCGGGAAACCCGCCTCTTTTTGGAGCCCCCCGGCGGAGCGGAGTTAAAGGCCCTACCCTACTCGGAAGCAGAGATTTCGGCGCTTGAGGAATGGGCCAGCGAAGGGGACGCAAATGCCAAGGCCGAATTGGCCAAACGAGGCCCCAAAGCCCCCGCCAAGCCCAAAGTTTCCAACCCCTCGGACCTCCAAGAGGGTCCCTCGGCCCCGCCCAAAGACACCGGGGCTTTTGAGGTAAAATGAAAATTCCCCCTTGCCAAAGGGGAGTCTTCATCCTAAGAATAGGGGTTTTCGAGCAGTACACCTACAACCAATCAACCTTTTTTCGATCCATTCTTCGGAGCACTGAACATGGCTGTCATCAGCATGAAAAGCCTCTTTGAGGCTGGGGTCCACTACGGTCACAAGACCGAGCGCTGGCACCCTAAGATGAAGGATTACATCTACGGCCAAAAAGCCGGGATCTATATCTTGGACCTGCGCAAAAGCATGCAGGCCCTCAAAGACGTGTACAACTACGTTTACAACATCTCGTCGAACGGCGGGAAGATTCTCTTTGTGGGGACCAAGTTCCAAGCCAGAGAGATCATCGCCGAACAGGCCTTGGGCTCGGGCAACTACTTCGTCAACCTGCGCTGGTTGGGCGGGATGATGACCAACTTCCAGACCGTCAAGGCCTCCATCGCCAAACTCAAAGAGATTGAGGAGATGAGCGGACCCGACGGAGACTACCCTGGGATCATCAAAAAAGAAGCCGTCCGGTTCGAGAAGGAACGCAAAAAGCTGGAAGCGGTTTTGGGCGGGATTCGGGACCTGAAAAAACCACCGGCTGCGGTCTTTATCATTGACCTCAAAAGGGAATCCATCGCCCTCAAGGAAGCCAAAACCTTGGGCATCCCGGTCATCGCCGTGGTGGACTCCAACTGTGACCCTCGGGGCGTTGACTTTGTCATCCCCGGCAACGACGACTCGGCCCACGCCATTGAGCTTTACTGCTCGGTGATCTCCGCCGCTTCCTTGGAAGGCCGCAAAGCCTACGAATCCAAAGGCGGTGTGGTTGACCGGATCGAAGACGCAGAGGAAGAAGAAGACGGAACCGAAGAGACCGAAGAAGGCACCCCGGAGGCGTAAAGCCCCTGGCGGCCCAAACCATCGCAACCCCGTCCAGAGAGGCTCGAAGGAGACTTCGAGCCTCTTTTACCCAAAAGATTGGCCAGACACTACGGCCAAAGACAGCCAAACTTAGAGAGAGAAGAGCATGGCAACGATTACCGCCGCAATGGTAAAGGATCTGCGCGAAATGACCGGCGCAGCCATGATGGATTGTAAAAAGGCGCTGGATGAAACCTCCGGCGACATGGAAGCAGCCAAAGAATTTTTGCGCAAAAAAGGCCAAGCCAGCGCCGACAAAAAATCCTCCCGTGAAACCAAAGAAGGCGCTATCGCCGTCTTTTGTGATGGTTCCAAGGCTGGGTTGGTGAAGCTCGCTTGCGAGACCGACTTTGTGGCAATCAACGACAGCTTCCAAGCCTTTGTTGGCAGCTTGGCCCAAAAGGCCAGCGCTGGCGTGAAGAGCACGGAAGGCTTCACCGAAACGGTCAAGACCGATTTGGTGGGTGCCATTGCCAAGATGGGCGAGAACATGGTTGTGCTGCAAGCAGAAGGCTGGAATACCCAAGCTGGGGCGATTGGCACCTACGTTCACGGCAAAGGCAAGATCGGTGTGTTGGTCGAACTGAGCCTGGGCGAGGCCAACAAGGCCAAGGCGATTGAAGTGGCCAAGGAAATCGCCATGCACATTGCCGCTTGTCAAGTGGAAGCGGTCAGCGAAAAAGACCTGGACCCCAAAGTCTTGGAAAAAGAAAAGGCCTTTTTGATCGACCAAGCCAAGGATTCCGGGAAACCGATGGAAATCTTGGAAAAAATGGTGGAAGGACGGCTCAAAAAATACAAAAAGGAGATCTGTCTTATGGACCAGAACTTCGTTAAAGAGCCGGACAAGTCCGTGGCGGCATGGCTGGAAGGCCAATCCAAAACGGCAGGCGGCACCCTTTCGGTGGTCCGCTTCCTGAAATCCAGTTTCTAAACTCCGGTTTAAAAAGGGATGGCAACATCCCTTTTTTTTTGTCTTCACTCCCCATCGGCGGCTCCTTGATGCTGGAAAAACACCGAAGAATCCTGTTGAAGTTGAGCGGCGAATACCTGGGCGGCCCCAAAGGCCAAGGGTTTGACTTTGCGGTGATCGACCAGTTGGCGGCCAAGCTTTGCCAGGTCCACGACCGAGGTTTTGAGGTTGCGGTGGTGCTGGGTGGCGGGAACTTCTTCCGTGGCGCTCGGGATCTACCCGTCAAGATGGACCGAGTAGCCGCCGACCACATCGGTATGTTGGCCACGGTGATGAACAGCCTTTGCCTCAAGGAATGTCTGATCGCCCGGGGCAAGGTGGCCAGGGTCATGACCGGGCTCAACATTCCCGCCGTTGCCGAAGCCTTTGAAAAACGGATTGCTACCCGCAAGCTGGCCGAAGGGCAGATCCTGATTTTTGGCGGTGGCACCGGCAACCCTTATTTTTCCACCGACACCGCTGCTGTTCTACGGGCCTTGGAGATCGAGGCCAGCATGGTGATCAAAGGCACCTTGGTGGACGGGGTGTATGACAAGGACCCCAAAAAACACAAGGATGCGGTCAAATACGACCAGCTGACATTTTCCCAGGTCTTGGAAAGGGACCTCAAGGTGATGGACCCTTCGGCCATTGCCCTGTGCCGGGAAAACGACCTTCCCCTGGCGGTCCTGGACATCGGTTCGGACACCGACCTGTTGGAATTTTTGGAAGGCAAAAAGATCGGGACCCAGGTCCGGTAAAAGGGAGCTTTACTCCAGGTCCAAGCGGGTCTTGGGGGCAATCCTTTTTGGGCCTCTTCCAAAGGCCCCCAAGCGGGTCTCCTCGCAGTTCTCCAGGCTTGGATTTTGCTCCAGCCACAACGACTTGTTCTCAGGTAAAACCCATGGAGCCAGGGCAGATTCCCCCCAAGGCCACCGGCCTGACCCGGATCGTAAAAGCCTTTTTTTATTCCCTCGATGGCCTGGGTTCGGTTTACCGCTCCGAAGCGGCCTTCCGCCAGGAACTCTGGATGCTCCTTCCGGCTACGGCCTTGGTTTGGTTCCTACCTTTGGGGATCTTCTGGCAGCTTTGGCTGAGCTTTGGGGCGCTTTTTTTGTTGTTGGTAGAATTGGTCAACACCGGGATCGAGCGACTGGTGGACCTCGCCAGCCCCGGTTTTCACCCCCTGGCCAAAGATGCCAAGGACATCGGCAGCGCCTTGGTCCTGCTTTCCCTGCTCTTTTACCTCTTCCTCTGGGGCTTGGCCCTCTGGGGCCGTTGGGCATTGCTGGTTTAACCTAGCCTACAAAACCCCTTTTACTTGAACCGCAAAAACCGCTGCAACCCTAGGCTAAGTCTAAGCTTGGGCTGTTCTAAGATCAGCTGGCGGCAGAACTCGGCGTTGGCGAGACTGACCAAAAGATCGGTTTGGGCTTTGGGCTGGAGGAACACTGGCTTCTTGGACAAGGCGGCAATCTGGAGCACCTGGGCTTTGTTGCTGTGGATGTCGCAGACTAGCTTGAGTTCGTCGTAAAAGGGTTCAGTTTTGATGTGGTCCCAGTCCTTGGGGCTGTAGGTGATCCAGTCGGCGGTGCCGATATTGTCGGGCTCATAGCCGTTGGTTTCTACCGCCACTTCAAACCCGTGGGAATGGAGCAGGCCGATAAAAAGATTGCGGTCCTCCAAGCTCGGCTCCCCGCCGGTCAAGATCACAAACCGCACCGGCCAGCCCAAAAGCTGTTCCACCACTGCCTTGGGGCTCATCCGGTGCTTTTGGGTTTTGTGCAATGGTTCGTCACAAAAGTCGCAATCCAAGTCGCAACCAAAAAAACGAACAAACGCCGCTGGGCGGCCCATGTGGGCACCTTCGCCCTGGATGGAATAAAAGACCTCGCTGACCCACATGGGCTATTTGTACTCCGCCAAAATCTGGGCTGAAAACACCACTCGTTTGAGGTCGATCTTGATTGGATCGTCCCCGGCAAACTCGGCGTAGCCGGTGGCGGTTTCATGGACCAAGACCCTGTGAATGGGCAGGCCCATCTCTTGGGCGTGGGCATAAATATGCCGGGCCATTTGCTCCGCCGTGGGGTTGTAGGGCAGGAACATGTAACGGGCATTGAGCTTGGGAGCCATTTCCACCAGTTCCTGGTCTTGGTCCCAGACCATCAAGGTGTGGTCAAAGCTGTCGATGAAGTTGTTGAACTGGTCTTTGAGCAATTTAAAATCCATCAACATCTGGGCTTGGTCCTGGGTTTGGCCGGCCAAAAAAATCTCGAACAGATAAGAATGGCCATGCAACCCTTGGCACCTTGTGGTGTAGGAATGGGCGACCCGGTGGGCCGCCTCGGCCTTAAAAAGTTTACGGATGATCATACCGGGCCTGAGAGCGGGTTCGTTTTTTCTTTGATCATAAGGGGTAGGGCCGACCCAAACAAGGGAAAAGCGGCAAAACAGTAATCCCCTCCACCGGCTCCCCTCTTGTAGAAGCCGCCCAGGTCCGCTAACCTGAGTCCAGGCCAAGCAAACCGGCCCTACTTTTTTAGACCCCTAGCGCCCCTAGAGACCATGAAACACAAGCTTTTGCCCCTTTTGGCCGGACTGTTCCTATTTGCTTCCCCCCTCTTGGCCGAATCGCTTTTTAAGTTGGACTTCTCCGAAGCCCCCGATGGGGACGCAGCCCGGTTCCTGCACATGAACAACTTTGCCCTGCAAGAGGATGCCCGGGAGAAGATCAAGCCCAAGATCAAACAAGGCCGCCTGTACATTGAGTTGACCCCCAACCTTTTGGGTGGAATGGCCTTGGGAAGGGACATTCCCGGAGCCAAACGGGTCAAGGTGGTTTGGGGTGTCACTGCCTACCCCAAAGGGGCTAGCTGGAACAAGGAAGTGCGCCGGGAAAATGCCATGTTCTTGGTGGCGTTTGGCCGAGAATTGCAGGAAAGCGATTCTTTGATCCTGCCCAAGGTCCCCTACTTCCTGGGGGCCTTCCTCAACGACCAAGACACCCAGGGCCTTTGGTACAAAGGGCTCTATTACACCCAAGCTGGCCGCTACATCTGCCTTCCCTGCAAGGCCCCGGTCGGGCAGGATCTGACCACCGAAATGGAACTGCCCGTAAGCTTCCAAGCCCGTTTCGGCAAACCCATGCCCCCGGTCATCGGCTTCGGCTTCGAGTTCGACACCCGTGAAACCGAAGGCAACACCGCCGTCTTCATCCGGTCGGTGGAGTTTTTTTCGGAGTAAAGAGTGCGTACAAGCCGTTTGCTCAAGGCTTCAAACATGTGACAAATCGCCAAATAAGCCCCCACCGAAGCGAGGGCTTGGCCCTTACCGAGTTGATTCACTTAAACTAGGTTTCAACTCTTAGCTCCAGTCCAAACGATAGGTATAAAAAACTCGATCAAGCTTATGTTTTTTCCACGATCTCCAGTGGGGTTACTTCTTTTCAATCTCCTCACTGTAAGAAAAAGCAATAGGTTTGATTCAATTCCTTGGCCATTTCGTCGTAAACCGTGATTCGTTTTTGGATAACCATTTCAAAGACTTTAACAAAATAAACCACCTCCGCAGGGTCTTTTCAAGATTCGAGAAGCTGGGGGACCGGTACTTGGCCTTCCTCTACTTCATCGGAACCCTCTTCTGGCTCCGGTGAGTGTCAACAGAACCCAATAACTTACAGGAATACTTGAAAACGGTACTTCTTTTATTGGCTCTGATGCTTCCTGCCACTTTACGTGCGGGATGTACAACTTCTGCGTGGGGCGAATTTTTCTTGCCTGGGACGGGGTATGTGGGTTCCGGGCAGTATGGCAAGGCGCTGGTCATTGGGGGGAGCCGCTGGGCCTTGACCAAGCAGATTGCTGATCTGCGGCATTCCGGCGACCTGATTCCTATGAACGAGCGCTTTGAAATCATTCCCGCAGAGGAAAGCACCAGTGGAAAGATCGAACTGATTCGCCGCTGGAACCGGCAGACCTGGGACGAATACATGGCCTTCACTTGGCAGCTCAATTTGGGTTTCTTTTCCTTTTGGGATTTGAACGCCCATGATTGCAAACCAAATCCCGAAACCTGGCAGGCCGCTCTTGCTCCACTCCGCATCGACCAATTCGGAGGCAATTGGATGTTTTGGCTCGGTATCGGCGCTACCTACGCCTTTTTGCAAAGCGGGGCCGTACAGCGGCAAGTGGTGATCCGCGACGAATATTACGGCGGCTTCACTCCCGAGAAGCAGCGCCGCCAAACCCCTCTAATGTTCTACCCCGTGGGGATTGGTGAGGAAGCCATGTTCCGTGGGAGCCTTCAGAAAAGTATTTTTGAATCTCTGTCCAATTCGGGGTGGGGTAGCGAATCAGCGCGCCATACGGCCATCTGGTCAGCGGCGGCCCTATTCGGGGCTCTTCACTACAGCAGTGCGCCCACGGCTAATCCGGCTGGTGCCTTTTTGCTGGGTGCCTACCAGGGCTATGTTTATCAGCCCAGTATCGGCAAGACCGATCTGGTTAGCGCCATGGCCCTACATACCTGGTTTGACATTTTGTATAACCTGACCCTGCTTCAAATCAGCGAGGATCAGGAAGAAGCCCGAAAACTCCCGCTGCTTTCGGTGGGTTTTTCCTTTTAGGTTCTGTTGACATTCATCGGAGCCAGATGAGGGTCCCGACGAAGTAGAGGACGGCCAAGTATCGGTCTGCCAGCTTCTCGAATCTTGAAAAGACCCTGCGGAAGTGTTTTATTTTATTGATGAAGCACTCCACAAAATGCCGCTCTTTGTAACGCACAAAATCGGTTTTCCAAGGTTCCCTTTGGTTGGTTTTTGGGGGGGAATCACCGGCAGCATCCCCTACTCTTCGATTTGTCGCCTAAACTCAAAGGATGCATACCCTTTGTCCACCAGTACAGCCTGGGCCTTGAATCCCTCAACCAGCGAACAAGCTTGCGTTACATCATGCACTTGCCCACCGGTTAGGATAAAGCGTAAAGGGTTTCCCAGTCCGTCCACGGCGATATGAACCTTAGTGGTGAAGCCGGCCTAACGCATGGGCAGACTGTCCACCGCCGGGGTCCCCGGAAAGCGGAGCTTTTTGGGGTGGGCTACTTTTTTAAAGCCCCGGCGGAGCAAGGATGAGCCCGCAGCACCGTACTGTCGATCCGCAGGTTCTCCAGATCCGCCTCGGAGTTGAATTGGGAGAAGAGCCGCTCAAAAACCCCGTGGGCTTGCCACCGGTTTGTAAACGCTGTTCCATTTGCCATATTTTTCAGGTAGTAGCCGCCATTGCCCTCGCTGAGGGCCAGCCACAAGACCCCTTCTAAGAAAACATCGGCAGTCCGCTTCGTGGCCTGCGTAGGCACGAGGGTCCGGGGACAAAACCGCATACATTTTTCCCACTGGTTCTCAGCGAAGGTTCTCGTCATAGAAAACCTCCTAGCAGCTATGAAATTGGCTCTATGCAGGATATGACCTTGCAGCGCCAACAGAAACTTGATCTAAAATCTTTGCGGGAGTTTCAAAGCAAGGAGTACAGCCTGCAGAGGGAGAGTAAGGACTTCAAGCCCACCCCTCCTGGCTTCGATCCACAAGATGCGCTTGACCGCATAAATATTGTATCCAATTGACATTAAATTTGAATAGGAACGCTACCCCTCCGCCGATTTGACTCGGTGGAAGGTAAGTTGGTCGGCGTTCAGGCGGACTTCGATTTGGTCGCCGGGGTGGATGGTGCCGTCTAAAATCTTGTAGGCCAGCACATCTTCCAGTTCCCGTTGCAAGAGCCGCTTGAGTGGCCGGGCTCCAAACTCCAGGTCGAAGCCCCGTTGGGCCAGGAATTTCTGGGCTTCGGGGCTGACCTTGAGCTGGGTGCCTCCCCCCGCTTCCAGGCGGTCGCTCAGTTTGCCTACCTGCAACTCCACCAATTTTTCGATGGACTCCAAGGTCAAGGGTTCAAAGACGATCACCTCGTCCACCCGGTTGAGCAGTTCGGGCCGGAAGTGGCCCAAGAGGATTTTTCGGGCCAGCAACGGCGGGACCTTCTTTTGCTCCTGGAAGGTTTTTAGGATCACCTCGCTGCCCAGGTTGGTGGTCAGGATCACGATGGTGTTCTTGAAGTCCACCTTGATGCCTCGAGAGTCGGTCAAGATCCCTTCGTCCAAGATCTGGAGCAGGACGTTAAAGATCTCCGGGTGCCCCTTCTCCACTTCGTCAAACAACAGCACCGAATAGGGTTTGCGGTGGACCGCCTCGGTCAGGATGCCCCCCTCGTCATAGCCGGTGTACCCTGGAGGGGCCCCGACCAGACGGCTGACCGAGTGTTTTTCCATGTATTCGCTCATGTCCAAGCGGATCATGGCTTTTTCATCGTCAAACAAAAAGGCCGCCAGCTTTTTGGCCAACTCGGTTTTCCCCACCCCGGTTGGCCCCATGAAGATAAAGCTGCCCAAGGGGCGGTTGGGGTCTTGGATGCCGGTCCTTGCCCTTCTGATGGCGTTGCTGACCGCCAAGAGCGCCCGCTTTTGGCCGATCACCCCTTGGGAAAGCGCCCGCTCCATGTTAAGCAGTTTGACCTGTTCGTCCATCATCATCCGGGAAACCGGGATGCCGGTCCATTTGCTGACGATCTGGGCGATGTCCTCTTCGTCGATTTCCTCTTTGAGCAGACGGCCTTGGTCCGAATCGGTCAGGAACTTGTTGGCCTGGGCCAATTCCCGTTGCAAAGCGTCCTGGGTGCCGTACTTGAGTTTGGCGGCCAACTCCAGGTTCCCCGCCCGTTGGGCTTCCAGTTCTTCTTGTAAGGTCCGTTCGATCTCTTCTTTGAGCGCCCTGATCTTGCTGATCAACTCCCGTTCGGACCGCCATTGGGACTTCAGCTCCTCTGCCTGTTTCCGGTACCGCAGGATCTCCTGGTCCAGTTCCTTGGTTCGCTGCCGGGACTCAGAGTCCTCTTCCTTGGAGAGGGCCGCCCGTTCGATCTCTAGGCCCAAGGCCTTGCGTTCCGCTTGGTCGATCACTGTGGGCATGGAGTCGATCTCAATGCGCACCTTGCTGGCCGCCTCGTCAATCAGGTCAATGGCCTTGTCGGGCAGGTAACGGTCCGGGATGTACCTGGCCGCCAGTTTGGCCGAAGCGAGAATGGCCGAATCCTTGATCCGCACCCCGTGGTGGACCTCGTATTTGCCTTTGAGGCCTCGCAAGATGCCGATGCAAGCCTCTACCGTTGGTTCCTTGACCAGGACCTGCTGGAACCGCCGTTCCAGGGCCGGGTCCTTTTCGATGTATTTTTTGAATTCATTGATGGTAGTTGCCCCGACACAACGCAAGACCCCACGGGCCAAGGCCGGTTTGAGCATGTTGCTGGCATCCAGAGCCCCTTCGGAGGCCCCCGCCCCCACCAGAGTGTGCAGTTCGTCGATAAAAAGGATGATGTGCCGCCCGGCGGTTTCGATCTCCCGGAGCAGGCTCTTGAGCCGGTCTTCAAACTCCCCACGGTACTTGGCCCCTGCTACCATAGCCGCCAAGTCGAGGGCCATCAGACTGGCGTTTTTCATGTTTTCAGGCACATCCCCTTGGTAGATTCGCTGGGCTAGGCCTTCGATGATTGCCGTCTTGCCGACCCCTGGCTCGCCGATCAGGACCGGGTTGTTTTTGCTCCGTCTGGACAACACCTGGATCACCCTGCGGACCTCCTCGTCCCGGCCAATCACCGGGTCAAACTTGTTTTCCCGAGCTAGGGCCACAAAGTCCCGGCAGTAGAGGTTGACATTTTCCAGCTCCGCCGGGTTGCCGCCCCGGCTGGTGATCCGCTTGCCGCCCCGGAAGGCTTCGATGGTTTTGGTCAGGCTTTTGAGGTCGAGCCCTTGGCCCCGCAGGATGGTCGAGGCTTCGGTGCCGGTGTTGGCCAGGATGCCCAGGACCAAATGTTCGGGACCCAGGAATTCGTCCCGCATCCGGTCGGCCTCGTACTCGGCCTTGCGGATACATTGCTCGCAGGAATAAGAGAGGTAAACATCCTTGCCTTGACTGGTGGCCGGGTCCAGTTTTTCCAAGTACCTTTGCAGCTCTTCTTCCAGGGCTTTTTTGTCCAGTTTGAGCTGGCCCAAAATTTCGTTGAGCCCCCCTTCACCGAGCCGCAGCAGCGATAAAAGCAGGTGTTCCGCCTCCATCTTTTGTTGTCGGTTTTCCGAGACAATCCGGTGGGCCAAGTAAATCGCTTCTTCAGCGGGACGGGTGAACCGTTCTAGGTTCAGGCTCATAGGGCTCCTTTAGGGTCTTTGGCGACACTCTACCTGCCCTTGGCCAACGGATCAAGCTTGGGGTAGGGTTTTTTTGAATAATAGGCCTTTCCGTGGGCTACCAAGAGTCCGTGGTACTCCTGGAAGAGCCGAAAATCCAAGGGGAGAGCCTCTTCAAACCCTTGGGCCAAAAGCCGGTAGGGCTCTTTGCCTTGGGCGAGCCCCAGGGCCAACAAGATTCTCCGGGTATAGGCATCAATCACAAAACAAGGTTGGCCTAAGGCATAAAGGAGGATGCAGTCGGCGGTTTCCTCGCCCACACCCTTGACCGACAGGAGCCGCAACCGGGCTTCAAACCGGTCCAGCTGGGTCAGGGAGTCAAAGGGATGTTGGGTAAAAAACCAGGCCAGCTCCTTGAGGTAAATGGCCTTTTGGTTGAAGTACCCGGCGGGCCGAATCACCTGGGCCAGTTCCTCCACCGGGACGGCCAGCAGTTCCTCAAGACCCAAAAGCCCGGCCTGCCCCAGGCGGGCCAAAGCGGTGGTCACGTTGGTCCAGGCGGTGTTTTGGGTTAACACTGCGCCCAAGACAATCTCCAGCCGTTGCCGGTCGTTTTCAGGCCGAAGGTTGGGGGTCTTGAGGTAGGCGGGGGGAGGAGCACTGAGGTAAAGAGGCCACCAGCCTTGGGGTCCGTAGGTCTCCAAGAGCTGGCGGTAAAACCGCTCCAAAGAAGCGGTTTCCATCGGTTACTTGTGCTTGTTCACTGCTTCTTTGAGCAACTTGCCGGGCTTAAATTTGGCGACCGTTGCAGCGGGAATACGGATCTCTTTTTTGGTTTGCGGATTACGGCCTTTGCGGGCTTGGCGTTTGCCGATACTAAAAGTTCCGAAGCCGACCAAGGTGACGGACCGGCCACCGACCAGTGCGACTTCAACTGCGTCAACCAAGGCGTTGATCACCTTCTCGGTGGCCGCTTTGGTGGTCCCTGCTTCCTTGGCGGCGGCGGCGATCAGGTCGGCCTTCGTGATATTTTTGCTCATCTTTTCTTCCCTGTTTTTGCGGTTGGTTTAAGTCCTTGGGGCGGTGAATTTGCCCCCGACCTTGACCCAAGGCCGGGGGGTGCTCTCTTCGCCTTGCAACCCTTGGAGAACATGGCCATTGCTTACCGAAACAATGGCCCCTTGCAAATAGGGCGTTTTCCCTAAGTTGTTCCATTGAAAGAGAGAATCATGCCGTTTGCAGGGGGGCTTATTGACAAAGGGGGTTCAAGCTACCAGTTTAGGGGAACTTGAGGTGTCCATGAAACCACGAACCCTGATTCTAGGCGCAACCGGCTTTATCGGCCAAGAATTGACCCGACGTTTGAGTCGGTCCCAAAAGCCCCTTTGTCTGGTCAGAAGCCTTTCCCAAGCCAAAGCACTGTTTGGGGATTCCGTTGAATTTGTGACCGAGCTAAGCCAAATCTCAGGGCCAATCGACAGGGTTTTTAATCTGGCCGGGGCACCGATCGTGGACAAACCCTGGACCGAGGAACAAAAGGCGTTAATTTTGGAATCCCGGGTGGGACTAACAAAAAGGTTAGTGACCTGGATGGGAGCCCAAGAGGTCAAGCCCCAAACCCTGGTCCAGGGCTCGGCCATTGGGTTTTATCCCTTTGATGCGGAAGAGGAAATGACCGAACCCCACCCAGCCGGGACCGGTTTTTTGGCCCAATTGTGTGCCGCTTGGGAAGCCGAAGCTTTGGCGGCCCAAGCTTTGGGGGTCCGGGTGGTCTTGGCTCGGACCGGGTTGGTGCTGGGTCCCAAGGGCGGAATCCTCCAAAAGATGGTCCCCCCGTTTATGGCCTATGTCGGCGGCCCCTTGGGCAACGGCAGGCAGTGGATGAGTTGGATCCATCTGTTTGACCATTTGGGAGCGCTGGAGCTTCTGAGCCGAGACCCCAGTCTGTCAGGCCCCTTTAACTTAACCGCCCCCAACCCGATCCGGGCCAAGGGGTTTGCCCAGGCCTTGGGCCGAAGCCTCAAAAAGCCAAGTTTTTTGTTTGTCCCCGCATTTTTGGTCCGGCTGATCCTGGGGGAACGGGCCGAGATGGTCTTGGGCAGCCAAAAGGTATTGCCCCATAAATTGTTGGAATCCGGTTTTGTTTTTAGCTACCCTGAAATCAACGGGGCTTTGTCACAGATCTTCGCCACCCAAACCGACCTATGACCTTCGACTCTCTGACCGCCCTTTGCCCCTTGGACGGGCGCTATGAATCCAAGCTGGCCCCGTTGCGGCCCATCTTTTCGGAATTCGGGTTGATCCGGTTTCGCCTCCAGGTGGAAGTGGAATGGCTGATCAGCCTTGGAGCCCACACGGATTTTACCGCCTTGAGCCCCTTGCCCAACGAGCTTTGTGCCAAGCTGCGAGGGCTGTACCACCACCTGACCCCACAGCAGGCGAGCCGGGTCAAGGAACTGGAAAAAACCACCAACCACGATGTGAAGGCGGTGGAATATTGGATCGGCGAGCAGTTGACCCAGCTGGGCCAAGAAGGGCTCAAGCCGTTTGTCCATTTTGCCTGCACCAGTGAGGACATCAACAACCTTGCTTATGGTCTGATGGTCAAGGCGGGGGTCAAGGAAGAACTCCTGCCCCAGTTGATCCAGGTGACCGGCAAGATTGAAGAAATGGCCCAGGCCTACCGCAAGGTACCGATGATGGCCCGCACCCACGGCCAACCGGCCAGCCCCACCACCATGGGCAAGGAGTTTTACAACGTTTATGCCCGTTTGTCCCGGCAGCTCAAGGGGCTGGAAGCCCAGGAATACCTGGGCAAGATCAACGGGGCGGTCGGCAACTTCAACGCCCACCAAGTCGCTTGCCCCCAGATGGATTGGAGGGGGTTTGCCGCCCAGTTCGTCAGTCACCTGGGGCTGACCTACAACCCCTACACCACCCAGATCGAACCGCATGACTATTTGGCCGAACTGTTTGGCGGGGTGATCCGCTCCCAGGTGATCCTGCTCGACTTTTGCCGGGATCTTTGGGGCTACATCAGCAACGAAGCGTTCACCCAGATCCCGGTGGCCGGGGAGGTGGGCAGCAGTACCATGCCTCACAAGATCAACCCGATCGACTTTGAAAACGCCGAAGGCAACCTGGGGCTCAGCAATGCCCTGCTGGACCACTTGGCCCAAAAGCTGCCCATCAGCCGCTGGCAACGGGACCTGACTGATTCAACGGTGTTGCGCAACATGGGGGTCGCTTTGGGGTATGGGCTTTTGGCCTACCAGTCGATCTTGAAGGGTCTCTCCAAACTCAAGGTCAACCCCTTGGTGTTGGAACAGGAACTTTCCTCCAGCTGGCTCTTGCTGGGCGAGGCGCTCCAAACGGTAATGCGGCTCCACCAGATTCCCGATGCTTATGAGCGGCTCAAGGCGCTGACCCGTGGGAAAACCGTGGGCCAAGAAGAACTGGAAGCCTTTGTGGAAGCCTTGGACCTGCCCTTGGAAGTCAAGCAGCAGCTCAAGGCCCTGCGGCCCGAAACCTACCTGGGTTACGCCGAGGACTTTTAAGGTTTCCATGCCCCTACTCAGCGAGTTTGACTATCCCTTGCCCGAAGGGGCGATTGCCACCGCTCCAGCGGAGCCTAGGGACCACAGCCGCTTGATGCGTCTGCCTCCCGGTTCGGGGGAGCCGCTGGATTTTTATTTTTACGACCTGCCCAATTTGCTCCAGCCCGGCAGCCTGTTGGTGGTCAACGATGCCCAGGTGATCCCGGCGAGGATCATTGGGCGAAGAGCTTCGGGCGGAGCGATTGAGGCCTTGCTGGTCCGGGAGTTGAGCCCAGGGCGTTGGGTGGTCAAGATCAAAAAGGCCGCCAAGCTCAAGCCGGGGGAGCTGCTGGAATTTGGCTTTGGCCGGATCCTGGCCCAATTTGAAGGGAGATTTGAAGAAGGGGACGGCATCTTGTCTTTTGTCAGTCCCCAAACTCTCTTTGACGACCTGGAAGCCCAGGGCTACGCCCCTTTGCCGCCCTATCTACTCAAAGCGAGAGGGCAAGAGGAGTTTGCCCCGGAGGAAGACAAAAAATCCTACCAAACCATCTTCGCCAAAACCAAAGGAGCGGTCGCCGCCCCCACGGCGGGGCTGCACATGACCCAGCCGGTGCTCGAAGGTTTACAAAAGCGAGAGATTGAGGTGGTCTCCTTGAACCTCCAGGTTGGCCTGGGGACCTTTGAGCCGGTCCGGGTTGAAGAGGTGAGTGAGCACCAGATGCACCTGGAGCGGGTGACCATTCCCGAAGCCACCGCTTTGGCGTTTAACCAAGCCAAGGCCCAGGGCCGCAAAGTGGTTGCCTTGGGCACCACCACCCTGCGGGCCATCGAGTCCAGTTTGCAAGGAGGGGAGCTGGTCCAGGGAGCCAGGGAAACCGGGATTTTTATTTATCCTCCCTACCGGTTCCAAGGGGTGGACCAGTTGATCACCAATTTCCACCAGCCCAAGTCCACCTTGTTGATGCTGGTTTGCGCCTTTGCCGGGCAGGAGAGGGTATTAAAGGCATACAAACAGGCCTTAGACCGGGGGTACCGTTTTTTTTCCTACGGCGATGCCATGCTTTTGGGCTGAACAACCTCTTGACGAAGCGATTTTGGTTGGCGTAGAAGTTGTCTCTTCGGTCCCGGTCCCCAAGACCGGGTCCAAAGTTGCGAGAATAGCTCAGTTGGTAGAGCACGACCTTGCCAAGGTCGGGGTCGCGAGTTCGAGTCTCGTTTCTCGCTCCACAAATTCCCTTTCCCTTTGAAGCAGTGCCCTTGGGGCGGAGTGGGCCTTCCCGCTGTCGGCTCCAGGCGAACCCAAGCCTTCGGAGTCAAGAAATGGTCCCCTTTCTCCTGCCTGCCCTCGCTCTTCTGATTGCCGTCCCTCTAGCCTACGCCGCCACCAAGCCCAATTTTTTTTTGGTGGAACGAAGGGTTTGGATGGCTGCCCCTGCAGACCAGATTTTCGGTTTACTCAACGACTTCCGGCAATGGGAACAATGGACCCCCTACGACAAAGACCCGCAAATGGTGCGGACCTATGGCGAGACCACCGCTGGAGTGGGGGCCACCTACGGTTGGTCGGGAAACAAAAACGTAGGGGCGGGCCGGATGACCCTCACTAAGTCCCAAGCGCCCACCCAACTTTCGATTGAACTACAGTTTTTTAAACCTTTTGCGGCCACCAATCTGGCGGAGTTCACCCTGAAACCCCAAGAGGCCGGAACTTTGGTCACCTGGGCCTTGTCCGGGAAATCCACCTACACTTACAAGGTGATGGGCCTTCTGCTCAACATGGACAAAATGGTGGGCGGAGACTTCGAGATTGGTCTGAGCCGACTCAAGACCCTGGCCGAGCAGGCCTGAGAGAAGCAGCCCCAACCTCCACCAGGAGCCGGCCATGGCCACTTCCAAAGTCCCAAGATCACCCCTTGCCTTTGGTTTGACCACCAAGCGGAAGAGGCGGTGGACTTTTATCTATCGGTTTTCCAAGAAAACTCCCAGGTCCTGGCGGTGTCCCGGTACACCGAGGCCGGTCCCGGACCGGCGGGAACGGTTCTCACCTTACGCTTTTTGCTCTGTGGCCAAGAGATGATGGCGCTCAACGGCGGCCCTCTGTTCCGGTTCAACGAGGCCCTCTCCTTGGTGGTCAACTGTGAAGACCAAAAGGAGATGGATTATTACTGGGACCAACTTGGTGAAGGAGGGGAGCCGGGGCCTTGTGGCTGGCTCAAAGACAAATATGGGCTTTCCTGGCAGATTGTCCCCAAAGCCTTTGAAGCCTGGATGGACCCTGCCGACCCGGAGCGCAATACCCGGGTGATGCGGGCCTTGTTGCAGATGGGCAAGCTGGAACTGGCGGCGCTCACAAAGGCGGCGGAGGGCTAAGGGACGGGCAGGATTACTGGACACAAAGCAATTCCTTGAAACTCACAATCCCGTCCCCGGCGACGGTGGGCTTGAAGGCACCCAAGGAATCCCGCTCCAGGATCATCAAGTTCACGAAGGCATCAATGATGTTGGTGGTCGCCCCTTCCAGGTAAGGGACATAGCCGGTACCGGCGGCATTTTTGTAGATCATCCGGGCATCCAAGTTGCTGGCATTGGTGCAAGACAGGCTCACCTGGACCCCGCTGACGGTGACCGTAAAACTGGGGGCGGTGATGGTCTGGTCGGAGCTGGACTGCATGGTCGAAAGGGCGACCTTGTTGTAGCTGCCATAGGTGGACTGGGCGATCAGGGCTGAAGCCTCGATCAGGTTGCGGATCTGGTTGACCTCGGTCAGTTGGGTTGAACCGCAGGTGGCCCCTGGGTTGAACCGCAGGTGGCCCCGTTGTCCAGGGTTTGGGTCAGATCGGCCAAGGTTTGGCGGATCTGGGCATCGGTGCTGATGTCTAAGGCGCTCAGGTCCTCGTCCATCCTGTCAAAGCCCTGCACCAAGGCTGAGCTGAGGTCCAGGACCGGGTCGTCTTGGCTGAGCCGTTTGGTAAAAAGACTTTGCACCGAGTCAATTTGGATCACCATAGCACAAGGCCCAGAAAGGCTCAAGCTGCCCCCGCTCGCTTGGGCCAAGTCGGCGGCGGTGATCAGGCAACCCTCGATGCTGGCAGTGCTGCCCCCCCAGACCCCGTCCAGGTTGGGGTCGGTTTCACAGTACCCGTGAGCCAAGTCCAAAAGGTAGGTGGTACCGGTGGAGTTGGTGAACTGCAACTTCCCCGAATCGGTCATCACGTTTTGGCCGAAGGTGCTGGAGCTGCTGGAGTTGAGGCTGGTGGCGGTCAAAATCTCTTCGTTGCTGATGGCCCCGTCGGCGCTGGAATCGAGGAGGATGTAGCTTTGGGCCAGGATGTTGCCCAGGTTGGCAAAAAAGTGCAGCTCTATGTCCGCCAAACTCCGGCTTTGGCCTTCATACGCCGCCCCGACCGTACTGCCGGTCAACCGCTGGGCATTTTGGTAGTGGGTGCGACCGGCCCAGGTTTTAAACTCGGTGACCTCGGGGCCGATGCCCAGGGCGCTGCGTAGGTTGTCCGTCGCCCCATCGGCGACCAGATTGGAAAGCACAAAACCCGCCAGCCCCAATTCCCCGGAGGCTTGTTCCCAGGTGGTGCATTTGCTGTCGGCGGCGACCGAAGCAAACTCCCTTTGGTTGAGCCGTTTGGCACAGCTGTCCTGCACCTGCCCTTTGCAACCAAAGAGCAGTAGGACCAAACCCAGGGTGAAACCGACCTTCTGCAAACCCAAAGGTGCCTTCGGCTAAAAGTTGATCGACAGGTCCAGGCTTTTCCTGGAGTCCTGGACATCCCCGGCCTCGGTGCCGATCTCTTCGGACCAGGAGGCATAAACCAAGGTGAGGGGCAGATAAGGGGGATTCAAAGTCCAACCCACACAGGGATACGGCCCCTTGAACCCCGCTCGCAGAGCCAAAGCCGGGGTGCCGTTGGGCTGGCTCCAAGCCCCCAATTCGGTGCCCAGGTTCAAATGACTCAAGTAGCTGCCTTCGGGATTGTTGGCCCGGTTCAGGTCCACCCAGTCGGCGGCCAGAATCCAGTCCATCCCCACCAACACCCCCTTGCCGGCAAAGCCGAGGTCCAGCTGAGGCTTGAGCTGGCCTGCCAGGCCAAAGTCCATCCCGCCCCGCCAAACCGCCGCCAGATGGGCCTCGTCAAACATCCCCAGCTTGAGGGGCCGCAAAAGGCCGAAGTTGGCCAAGGTGGCGGTTTTGGTCTCCAGGTTTTGGGTCACCCCATCAATGTAAGCTTGGTCCATCAGGTTCATGATGTGGGCCGAGCCGCTGGTGCCCTCACGGGTCACTTGGCCCAAACTCAAGCCCCAGTTCCAGTCGGTGCCCCCGGCAAACCCCAGCACCGTACCCCTTTGGGTGTAGGCCAAAAATTGGGCGTAAGGCACCACCGGGTTATCCACCTTGAGGTCCAGCAGCCCTCCGTTGAAGGTCGAAACGGCAAACCCCGGTCCACCGGCGCTGGCCTCGACCACCACATCCCCGTAAACCTTGTGGCCCGCCAGATTGCTCAAGGCGCTGTTCAGGTCTCCGCCCGCCAATTCCAAGAGTTTGTCGCTCCCGGTGGCCTCCAGGTTCAGAACCTGGAAATTCCAAACTTTGGCCAAACCAAGCCCGGCGGGGTTGTAATAAAGGGCGGTCGAGTCGGTCCCTACCCCCAGGTAAGCGTTGCCCATCCCCAGCGCCCGGACGCTGTAGCGCAGGTGCCCTGGTTCCAAGGCGAGGCTCTGACCCACCCAGCCCAAGGCAAAGAGCAAGCACAGACCCAGTTTGTTTTTCATCGGCAACCAAAAAAAAGGAGAGCGAACCTTACCGGTGATTCAAGAAATAAACCAATTTTCTGGGCTGGAACCTTCTTTTTTGGCCTTCCGGTAGGCCTTGGCCGACGATGGTTTTGGGGCTTTGCAGGCCCGAGGCGGGGCCGCTGGCCCCCAAGGGGTGTCCCAGGACCCAAAACCGGGTTTTTGGCCACCCTTGAGGGCGGCTCCGGGCCGGGCACAGGTTGACTTTGGACTGGAGATTTGAAAGAGTTGCAAGACAGGTTTCTTCCGGTCAACCATTCCCTTGGGAGGGGTCAGAAGTCATTGGAACCCCCGATCTTAAAGTTTGTCCCCCACCTTTTGGGTTTTTCCCTGAGCTTCAACGCCGGGATGATCAACCTGCTTTCGATCATGCAGCCCCTGCACATGGGGGTCAGCCATGTCACCGGCACGGTCAGCCACTTGAGCCTTCAGTTAGTCTTGGGCGGGCAGGAGGTCCAGTTTTATCTGTTGACCTTGGCCTTTTTCCTGTTGGGTGCCTTTACCAGCGGGCTGGCGGTCGGCGGGGGGCTTTTCGAGCCCCACAAGCGGTACGGGTATGTACTGATCGGCGAATCGGTGGTGATCCTGGCGGCCCACCGGGTCTTTTTGCTGGATCCCTTGGCGGGGATCTACCCCTTGAGCTTCGCTTGCGGGGTCCAAAACGGCCTGTTTACCGCCTACTCCAAAGTGGTGATCCGCACCACTCACCTGACCGGGGTCTTGACCGACATTGGCTTGGAACTGGGCCGGGGGGTGAAGAACCGGGAGTTTGAATGGAGCCGGATTGAGCTGCACTTGAGTCTGTTGGCCGGGTTTTTTACCGGAGGGTTGTTGGGTGCGGTGGGTTGGGTTTGGTTTGAGCTGGATGCCCTGCTTTTTTCCTCCCTGATGACCGCCGGGATGGGGCTGGCTTATTGGGGATTTCGGCGGCAGCATTTTACTTGAGGGAAGCTTTTTCTGCCCTCGTCCCCATTTTCCCTACCCCGCCCCACCCAAAACCGCCCCCCGGACCTGGGGGTTCTTCCCCGGCAGGCCTACCTCAAAAGGCCGGTTTGACCCAAAGGAATTGACTTTTTGGGCAAAAAAACCGATCCTATCCCCTTACCCCAATTACCGGAAGAACACCCCTTTTTTGCAGGCTCGGCTTAGATGGAACCATTGAACGTCAAACGGGAAGACCTCGGCAACCTTAAAAACAAATTGACCATCACCGTCCCGGCCAAGGACGTGGAAACGGCTTACGAGAAGGTTTCCAACCAGCTCAAGCCCAAGGTCAAGATCAATGGATTCCGCAAGGGCAAGATGCCCCAGGGCCTGTTGGAAAAGCGGTTCTCCAAGTACATGCAGGAAGAGGCCATGGAAACCCTGGTCCCCCAGTACTACCAAAAGGCGGTGGTCCAGGAAAAATTGGCTCCGGCGGTGAACCCCGAGTTTTCCGACCTCCAAGTCGAAAAGGGCAAACCCTTTGTGTTCAGCGCCACCTTCGAGGTCTGGCCGGACTTTGAGATGCCCGCCAAATCCCTCTTGGCCCTCAAAAAGGAAGAACTCTCCTTGACCGAAAGCGAGAAAAAGGCCCGCAAGGACGGCCATTTGGGCCGGGCGGCGGAACTCTCCCCCAAGGACGGCGCTGCCGCAACCGGGGACCAACTGAAACTTGATTTCACCGGCAAGACCGAAGACGAAGAAGAGGTTGAACAAAAGGATTTTATCGCCGTTTTGGGCAACGGCCAACTGATCGAAGCCTTTGAGACCGCCTTGGTGGGTATGAAGGCCGGGGAATCCAAGGAATTTGATGCCCAGTTGCCTGCCGACCACCCCGAAGACCGGTTTAAGGACAAAAAAGCCCATTTTAAGGTTGAGCTCAAGGAAGTCAAAACCCGCCAGTTGCCCGCCCTGGATGCCGCCTTTTTGGCCCGGTACGGCGAGTCGATCAAGACCGAAGCCGATTTTGACCAGCTGATCGAAAAGGAACTCTTGGGCATCAAGGAACGGGAACGGGCCAACCAGTACCGGGAAGCGCTGCGCTCCCAACTGGCCGGGCACCTGAACTTTGTTGTGCCCCCTTCCCTACTTGAAAGCGAGGTGGGCTTTCGGCTCCACCAGCTGACCCAATCCCCCCAAAACAAGGGCAAGGAAGAAGCGGAATTGCGGCCTTTGGCGCAAAAGGAAGCGGAAGACTACCTGCGACTCAACCGCTACATCCACCGGTACCTCGAAGACAACAAGATCACCCCCGAAGACAACGAAGTCTGGCGACGTTTCTCCATGCAGGCAGGCATGATGGGCCAAAACCCCAATGAACTGCTGCGCACCGACTATGGCCGCCAGTTTTACAACGACGTTTACCAGTCCATGGCCGAAGAAGCGGTTTTGGATCACCTTTCCAAAGAGTTGCTCACATGACCATCCCGTACGTAATCGAACAGACCAACCGGGGGGAGCGGACCTATGATATTTACTCTCGGCTGCTCAAGGACCGGATCATCTTCTTGGGAGAGGAGATCAACACCTACAGCGCCAACGTGGTCATCGCCCAGTTGTTGTTTTTGGAGGCAGACAAGCCGGATGCGGACATCAGCCTTTACATTAACTCCTATGGCGGATCGGTCAACGCCGGGTTGGCGATCTACGACACCTTGCAGTACATCAGGCCCCAGGTGCAAACCATCTGCATCGGCCAAGCGAGGAACATTGCCGCCCTTTTGATGGCTTGTGGGACAAAAGGAAAGAGAATTGCATTGCCTAATGCTACGATCCATTTGCGCCAGCCGATCGGCGGTATTGGAGGTCAAGCGGCGGACATCGAGATCCAAACCAAGGAAAACGTTCGGGTCAAGAACCGCATCAACGACATTCTGGTACAGCACACCGGACAGGATCTCAAAAAGATCCAAAACGACACCGAACGGGACTATTTCCTTACCGCCGATGAAGCGGTAAAATATGGCTTGGTGGACGTGACCATGGAAAAACGAACTTAAGATTCCACAGAGGCCCTCTCATGGCAAAAGAAACCACGCTTCGATGTTCATTTTGCGGCAAAAGCCAAGAAGAGGTCGAGAAGATCATCGCCGGACCTGCGGTCTATATCTGCGATGAATGTATCGCCTTGTGCAACGACATTATCGAAGAGGAGAGGGCCAAGGAAAAACCCTCCGAATCCGGCCTGGAGCTTCGTAAGCCCAAAGAGATCAAATCGATCCTTGATGAGTACGTGATCGGCCAGGACGAAGCCAAAAAGGTTTTGGCGGTTGCGGTTTACAACCATTACAAAAAAATCTACTACCCCCCCAAGGCGGGGGAGGTTGAACTGGCCAAGTCCAACGTGCTTTTGATCGGCCCCACCGGGACCGGCAAGACCCTGCTGGCCCAGACCTTGGCCCGGATCCTCAAGGTTCCGTTTGCCATGGCCGATGCCACCACCTTGACCGAAGCCGGTTATGTCGGCGAAGACGTGGAAAACATCATCCTCAAGCTGCTGCAAGCCTCGGACTACGACATCGAGCAAGCCCAAAAGGGGATCGTTTACATCGACGAGATCGACAAGATCACCAGGAAAAGCGAAAACGTCTCCATCACCAGGGACGTATCCGGGGAAGGGGTACAACAGGCGCTGCTCAAGATCATTGAGGGCACTGTGGCCAACATCCCGCCCCAAGGGGGTCGCAAACATCCCCAACAGGAATTTTTGCAGGTGGACACCTCCAACATCCTCTTTATCTGCGGCGGGGCCTTTGTGGGCCTGGACGGCGTGATCAACGAGAGGATCGGGAAAAAGTCCATGGGCTTTGGGGCCAAACTGGTGGAAACCGACCAAAGCAAGGTCACCTCGGTTTTGAACGAAGTGGAAACCGAAGACCTGCTCAAGTACGGGCTGATCCCCGAATTTGTGGGCCGGTTGCCGGTGGTCACCACTTTGGAAGACCTGACCGAAGAAGACTTGGTCAGGATCATGAAGGAACCCAAAAACGCCTTGACCCGCCAGTATGCCAGCCTCTTGGCCATGGATGGGGTCAAGATGGTGTTTAAGGACGACGCAATCCGGGCCATTGCCAAACGGGCGATCGAACGGCGCACCGGGGCCAGGGGCCTGCGGGCGATCATGGAAGACTGTATGTTGGAAACCATGTATGAAGCCCCTTCGGTGACCAACATCGAAGAGATCGTCATGGATCGGGAAGTGATCGAAGGGAAAAAAGAACCTCTGATCCTGTACAAAAAAGACGCTGCCAACAAAGCCAGCTAGAGTGCTAGGCCGTTCCAGCAGGTGCAGACAAAAAAGCCTCCTTCCGGGGGCTTTTTTTTGCCTTTTGCTTGGGCCAACCCCTGGCCGTGTCAGGCGGGCTCCGGACCAGGGTCGGGGTCTTGCGCCTCCGGTAGATCCAGTTTGGGGTCGTAAAAACGGAAGGCCCCCCGGCCCGCTTCCTTGGACCAATACATGGCGGAGTCGGCAGCCTTGGTCAGGCTCTTGAGGTCCTGGGCATCTTTGGGGTAAAGGGCAATCCCGATGCTGGCCCCGACAAAAACCTCTTCATCCCCCAGCAGCACTGCCTCCGACACCTTGGTGACGATGCCCTGGGCAATGGCGGCCACGGCATTTTCGTTTTCCACCTCTTCGAGCACCAAGGTAAATTCATCCCCCCCGTCTGCCCACGGTATCCGAACTACGGACTAAGCTTTGCAGTCGCCAGGAGACCTCTTGCAACAGTGGGTCCCCCCCCTTTTTCGTGGCCCAAGTTGTCGTTGACCTGCTTAAAACGGTTAAGGTCCAAAAACAGCAGCGCCACCTCTTTTTTGTGCCGGTCCGCCAAGCGGCAGGCCTGGGTCAACCTTAGCGGTGCCATACCAAGGCCGCCGACTCTCTTTTTACTCCTTTATCCTCTGATTCTAAAAGAGATTTAAAAGTACCTGGGACTCAGGCGGAGGGCAACCGAAGCCGCTGGATCCCGGCGGATGTCGGGTGGGCGGTGGGTTGCCCCGAACCGGAACCGCCGCCTTCGATCAGCTGCACCAGACGGTCGATAGTCGCCTGGAGTGCGTCCGACTGTTCCTTGAGCCCTTCGGAGGAGCTGGCCGATTGCTCTGCCGCCGAGGCGTTGGACTGGGTGATTTCGTCCATCTCCACAATCGCTCGAGAGACCTCGCTGGTCCCTTGGGACTGTTGCAGCGAGGTCCGATTGATCTGCTCGGCCAGACTTTCCAGCTCGCTGGCTTGGGAGAAGAGGCTCTGGTTAGCCTGGACGATCTGGGCGACCAGCTCTTTGGATTGGGTGCTCAGCTGGTGGATCTCATTTAACACCCGGTTGCCCTCTTCGGCTTGGTCCTTGCCAGACTGGGCCTTTTGGGCGTTGAGCTTGACGATGTCGTTGATCTTTTTGGCCGCAGCCTTGGAGTTTTCGGCCAGCTTGGAAACCTCGTTGGCCACCACCGCAAACCCCTTGCCCTGCTCTCCGGCCCGAGCGGCTTCAATGGCGGCATTGGTAGCCAACATTTTGGTTTCATGAGTGATCTCATTGATCAACTCAATGATGTCCATCACTTCTTGGCTGGCCTGGTCAACTTCTTTGAGGCTGTCGCTGATTTTTTGCATCGAAAGCACCCCTCGTTCCGAGGCACCACAAGCCTTTCCCGAAAGGCTCAGGGCGTTTTCAGCCTGCTTGCTGGCGGTTTGCAGCCCGGTTTTCATCGAACCTGCCGCCTCGAAGGTGTGTTGGGCGGCATCGGCGTTGTCTTTGGACTGTGAGGCCAACTCTTCCATGGCGCTGGAGGTTTGCTCCAAGCTCGCCGCCTGCTCGCTCGCCCCTTGGGCGACCTGGACCGATCCTCCGGCGATTTCCTTCCCGGCAGTGTTCAGTGCCTTTGAAGCCACGTTCAGGTCCCCGATCACCGCCGAAAGGGCCTTGGTGATGCTCCGGCCAATCAAAAAGGCCGCCACTGCTCCAAACAACAAGATCAAACCAAGCAGCACCCCCGAAAGGGTCGTCCGGCCCTTGACGGTTTCTGAGAGGTTGGCTGCCGAGCCGGTGGCGAGTTTTTCCAGCTCACTGGACATCCGGTTGAGCAAGTCGGCGATTTTGGACAAAGAGGGCAGGGTTTTGTCCTGGTAGATTTTTTTGGCTGCCCTTTGGTTTTGGGGGTCCTGGGTGAACCAAAGAGCCCCAATTTCCCCGGCCGAATCATGCAGGTCCTTGTGGACCGGCTTTAGTTCTTCAAGCAACGGGGCCATGGTCGGCAAATGTTCCACAAACCGTTTGGCCTCGTCACTGTACAGAAAACGGCCCATCCGGCATTTGGTGTGGTCCAGTTCAATGGCCATTTCCGACAGGTCTTCTTTTAAAAAAACCGAAGCCAGCCCCTCGTTCCATTTGCGGTGCTGGATCTCCAAAAGGGCAAAAAACTTGGAATACTCGATATTCTCGACCGCATCACCGATAGACCGGTAACCCAGAAGGTTATAACCTCCCAGAAACAACGCCAAAGAGAGTATCACCGAAAAACCGGCTAATATTTTTGTTTTGATGGTCATGGCATCCCCAGTGGCTGGCTTAAAACAGCAGACTTTCTGGTTTATCCACTACCAGATTGCCCCAGAGAAGTGAACCGATAACCAAAAAAAACTGCAACCGAAAGCCCACCTGTTCCCAGCCCTTTGGTACCAGTAGGCCCTGGAACTTGGACAAAGTGCTTGAACCTCTGGGCCAAAGAAGGTAGTCTATCCCACAAGTTCAATTTTACCGAGGTCTCTTCATGCGCCAACTGTTGACCGCTTTTTTTGGACTGGTGGTTACCGCCCAGTCCGTGTTTGCGGCCCCCAAGATTGCCACCTTGGTCCTGCTGGACCCGGTGGTCCAAGTGATTCGTTCGGGCAAGGTCTTGGACATTCACAAACAAGAAACCGAAATTTTTGGTTCCGACCGGATCGAAACCGGCCCTGAAGGCAAGGCCAAGCTGGCCTTTGAAAACGGGGACGTGGTTTATCTGGGCCCCAACAGCGCCGTGGACTTGAGCGCCGAGCAGGGCAAAGAAGCCATGAAGATCGACCTCAACCTGACCGGGAAGCTGCGGGCTTTGGTGAACCGCCGCCCGGACCGGAGTTTCCAAGTCCGTACCGTTAATGCAGTGGTTGGGGTCAAGGGCACCGATTTTGTGGTCGAAGAAGCGGCCAGCCAAACTCGAGTGGCGACCTTCAACGGTCTGGTGGCTTTGGCTTCGGCCCAAAACGGCCAGTCGGTGGATGTCCCTGCGGGCAAACAAGGGGCAATCAGTCCCTCTGGAGAAGTGATGCCCCTGACCGAGATCGCCGGAGACATCTTAAGCGGTGTGGAAATCGCCGGGAAAAAATTGTCCATTGAAGAAGCGGCCGGTTCCAAGGTCGCCCCGTAACCTTAACTTTAGCACAGGCAAAACCCAGTGAAGGCGAAGTTACTGTTTTTGACCCTCTCTCTCCTGTTCCTCTCCCCCGCCTTGTGGGCCGAGTCCTCCTCCGAAAGTATGGTCGGCCAAGAGGCACCCTTTTTGAGCGGCAAAAAGGCCCAGGGGGAAGGGTTGATGAAGTTGCAAACCTTGATGAAGGAATTTGGCTTCAAGAAAGATACCCAAGGCAACCCGGTCGAAGAGGGCGGCAAGTACGTCCCTGAGGTAACCAAAAACGTGGTGGTGCTCAATTTCTTCTCCACCAGTTGTGTCCCTTGTATGCGGGAGATCCCCACCTACAACCGGATTGCCGAACACTTCCAAGGCAAGGCGGCCAAATTGATCTACGTCAACGTGGACACCGAAATCAGCGATGAGGACATGACCCGCTTTATCGCCAAAAAGAAGATCGACCTGCCCATGATGCTGCCCAACCAGCGGGATGCCATCAAAAAGTATCAGGTCAACAGCCTGCCTCGGATCGTGGTGATCAACAAAGAAGGGATCATCTCCCACGAGTTCCGTGGGTTTAAGGAAGACTTGGAAACACAACTCACCAACATCATTGAATCTCTGCTTTAACTTGACATCATGATCCAGCGACTGGTTCTTTTTTTTGGTTTGTTTTTGGCCCTGACCGGACCGTTGTTGGCCCAGCCCCTCAAAGAGGCGATGGAAGATGCGGCCAAACAGCTGCAGGAAAAGCCCAAAATCGCCAAAAACGCCGAAAAGGCGATTGTGATCCAAGTGGTTAACATCCACAACCAACAGACCGATGCCACGGCCAAGAAAATTGAAACCAGTCTTTACATGGCCTTGGAGAAGTTTTTCCCTGAGTTTAAGCTGGTCTTTTTGTCCGACAGCTTAAGCGGGATCAACCTCAGCAAGGCCTTGGTCTTTAAGGGCACCTACGACCAAAAAGGGGAGAAGACCACCTTAAATCTGGCGGGCATCGCCGGTCTGGGCGGCGAGGTGATCGGCCAAGCCGAAGTGGTTTTTGAGACCGAAAAAACCACCAAAGAAACCTTGGTGGCGGTTTTGGACATTGAAGCCAAGGACCTGAACAAAGACCAGATCAAAGCCTTTTCCGACTTGTTCCGCTCCAGCCTCAGTTCGGTAGCCCCCTTCAAGTTGGCCAGTTCTGCGGATGTGGACAAGATGAACCCCGAGCAGATCCAAAAGACCTCTGGGTGTACCCGGGACGAATGTGCTACCTTGATCGGCGAGCAATTGGGGGTGGACCGGGTGGTTTCCACCAGTCTGTTTAAGATCAACGACACCAAATACATGTTAAGCGCCAAGATCATGGCCATCCAGGACGGTTCGATCCTGGTTTCCAAGACGGTGCAACACAACTCGGACCTCTCCAACTTAGATGTCTCCTTGGAAAAACTCTCCTTGGAGCTGGTGGGCAAAACTGCCGCCGAAATCTCTGGAGCCAAGGCCGCTCCGGTGGACCTGGGACCCAGGATCACCAGTGACGGCGGAGACGGATATGGTTGGGGCTGGCATCTTTTTGCCCTGGCCGGAGCCGGGGGGACCGCCCTGTTGTCCTCCAATGCCGCCAAGGACTACAACAGCTTGGCTACCAAGAACGCAGACCTGAAAACCCAGTATGATGCCTCCAATTCCACCGCCACAAGAGCGACCATCAAAACGGAATATGATGCCAATGTCACCAAGATGAAGGCAGACAAAGCGGCAGTGCAAACCTTTGATTCCATGACCATTGTCTTTGGTTTGATGGAAGGCTACTTTATCTTTTTTGGCGGCTCTTCCGAGAGCGCCCAAAACCTAGCGGCCCCGGCCCGGCAATGGCAGTTTGCCTTGTTACCCGGCTTTGAGCATCCCACCATGAATTTCTCCTACCAGTTTTAAGGGGGCCCCGATGAAAACCAACCGTTCCTTTTACGCTTTGGCCCTGGGTTTGGGCCTGATCCTGCTCGCCGGTTGCGGCGGGCAAACCCTCGAAGACAGCCCCCTGGAGACCACCGAAGTCACCGCCGGGGCTCCGGAAGCGGGAGACACGACCACGGCCACTGCCCCCACCGTTTCTTCGGTGACCCCTTCGGACTCCACCACTTCGGTGGCAGTGGTGCCCACGATCACCGTGACCTTTGACCAGGAAATGGATGTCACCTCGGTTGGCACCAACTCCTCCCGGAGCGACAGTGTTTGTGCCGGGGCGATCCAGCTTTCGTCGGACAACTTTTCTACCTGCGCCCTGTTGGGGGCCCCTTCGACTTCGGACAACAAATCTTTTGTCTTTACCACCCGGGCCAACTTAACGGAAAGCACAACCTACAAAGTCCGGGTCAGCACCAGTGCCAAGAGTTCCGGCGGCACTGCCTTGAGTTCCGACTACACCCAGTCGGTCGGCTTTACCACCAAAGACGCTACGGCCCCCACGCTCAGCAGCACCAGCCCGGCCAACTCGGCCACTTCCGTGGCGGTCAACTCGACCCTCACCGTGACCTTCAGCGAAGCGATGGACAGCACCACCATCACCACCGGGACCACCACCACCTGCTCCGGCTCGGTGCAGCTTTCCAGCGATGGATTCTCGACTTGTGTGGCGATGAGCAGCACCATCACCGCCAATACGGCCAAAACCGCCTTCACCCTGACCCCTTCGGCCAACCTGACCGGAAGCAGCACCTACAAGATCAAAGTGACCACGGCGGCCAAGGATGCGGCGGGCAACGCCCTGGCGGCAGCCGACACCCAGTCCACCGGATTTACCACCGCCAGCACCGCCGACACTACCGCACCTACGGTGGTCAGCGTGACCCCGATTGCGGCGGCAAGCGCCTCTTCGATCACCACGGTGGTGGTTACCTTCAGCGAAGCGATGGACACCACTTCGATCAGTGCTGATGCCACCGGTGCCTGTGTGGGTACCGTGTACCTGCAAAAGACAACCGGCAGTACTTGTGTGATGATGAGCAGCACCGTAACCGCCAGCAGCAACACAGTGTTCACCTTCACCTTGACCGGTTCCCTTTCTGCAAACACCGCTTACAATGTGGTAGTGGTCGGCAGTTCCAGCAGTTTTAAACCCAAAGACACTGCCGGAAACGCACTGGCTACGGCTTATACGGGGACCACCTTCACGACTTTGGCGGTTTGGACCACCTTAAACACTTTACCTACCGCTATTACGAATATCAATTGTATCTACCTCAGCACCTCAGGCACTATCACCTGTGGCCAAGGTTATAATGGTGCAGTCTTTAACCAATTGTCTGTTTACTCAATCAGCGGGGGCGGTTGGAATAACCCATCAGGCCCAATATTGTCCGCTCATACGGTAGCCTTAGCCGCAACAGACGGGGCAAGCTATTATTACGGCACTGGTTCAACAGACACTAACGGTACTGGGATTACCTCCGTGTATTTGACCAGCTACGGTAGTCTGGGGACAGGCACGCTTTACAACCATTCCTTAGCTACCTTAACCGACACAGGAATGGAGTATATCGGCACCACCCTCTGGACCTTTGGGGGATACTACAGTACAACGTCTTCGTTCCTTTCTGGAGTATATACCTTGACTGGCGGTTCTTGGAGTTCGGCAGGGACCAATATGATCACCGCAAGGGCCTCTTTCGCCCACGCCGTAATCGGCACCAAAGTCTATCTTTTTGGCGGATACAATGGAGCTGGATACATCACGGGCTCGGCACTAACGACCTCAGAAGTCTATGACACCAGTTCGTACACTCCAACAAGTATTGCAGCCCTCTCAACGGGACGATCCCGCTTTTGTGCGGCTGTCTACAACAGCGAGATTTATCTCTTTGGTGGATTGACCACAACCAACAGTGCCTTGGACAGTGTTCTTAAATACTCTCCAACCTCAGACAGCTACACAACCAAAACCAGCTTAACCTCCGCTCGGTGGGGGCACGGCTGTGCTACCGACGGGACCTACATTTACATTGTCGGCGGGCAATCGGCGGCAGCTACTTATTTAAACACTGTAGAGCGTTACACCCCAGCCAACGATTGATCCCACGGCCCAGTGGTGGGAGCCAAGAAGGCCGGGGTTGGAGAGAATAGAGGAGATTTTTTTGGGGGGGGCTAGGTTCGGGGAACTAGACCCAAATCTTCAGCCCCTGCCGTACCACCTCGAACCGGGCGGGGAGTTGGCCGACTACTTCGCCGTCCAGGTCCACCCAGACCGGTTCTTCCGAGCTGGCTTCCAGGACGGTGATCTTCTGGCAAAGGACTCCCGGACGGCCCAGGTGTAGGCCTTGGTAAACCAGCGGAAACTGCCGTAAGGTTTCCCAGGCGGAAAGGTCGCCCAAGACCACTAGGTCCAACCAGCCGTCCTCGTTACTCGCCTGGGGGGCGATCCACATTCCGCCGCCAAAAAATTGCCCGTTCGCCAAGGCCACCAGTTTGCTGGTCATCTCCACCGGCGGGCCTCCATCAATCACCAACCGGACCTTGGCATTTTTGCCGGTCAAAATCCCCCGCAAACTGGCCAGGAAAAAGGCCGCCTTGCCGCTCAAAAAGCCCAGGGAGCCCTTTTGTTGCTCTAGGATTTGGTTGACCTGCCCACTGAGCCCAAAACCCCCGATGTTCACAAAATAACGGACCTGCTCCCCCAAGGTGACCTTGCCCAGGTCGATCCGGTATTCCCGGCCCTGGGTCAGGCGGTTGAGCTGGTCGGTTAGGCCCTTGGGCAGGCCGTAACTGCGGCCAAAGTCGCAGCCGGTGCCCAACATCAGGGGGGAGGCCATCGCCTCTAGGTTGAGCGGTTGCCCGGCCTCGTAAAAGCCGTTGATCATTTCCGAAAAGGTCCCGTCCCCGCCCACCGCAATCAGGTGGTCAAACCCCGCCTTGAGGGCCTCACGGGCGAGCTGAGTGGCATGGCCCCGGTACCGGGTCGATTGGACCTCAAAGCGCTCGGTGCCCGGTTTAAGGCGCAAACGAAGGCGGTCCACCAGTTGCTCGGCAGTGCCCTGGCGGGCTTTGGGGTTTAAGATCACCATGCGTTTCATGGGACCTTGGGGGATCAGGATTTTTTGAAGTGAAACTCTTGGCCTTTTTTGACAAACCCCAGCATCCCGTCCGCTTGTGGTTGGTAGGGCGGGTCCGGCTGGTAATGGTAGGCCCAGAGCTTGGATTTGACCGACTGGGGCAGGGTTTTGAGTTCCAAGTAGTGGCAATGGACCCCGGTGGGGGGCAGGCGGGTTTCACAGTCATGGAAGATCAATTGGACCTTGGGGGCCACTGCCTTTAGAATCTCCGGGGCAAAGGTGGAATCGGAGCTGAAAAAGAACCCCGGATAACCCTGCCGCTCCGCCAGGAGGCCGTAAGAATAGATCGAGCCAACCTTGGTGATCACATGGGGCATTTTGTACAAGGTAAAGGTCCAGCCTTCCCAGACAAAAGATTGCTTGAGGTCCAGCAGCCGGACCTCAAAAAAATCGTTCAGGCCCCTGGGTTGGTCATCCACCACACTCAAGCCGCCCCGCAAGCTGTGTTCCCAAACCTCTGTGGCCAATTCCCTTTCAACATAAAGCTTCAGTTTGGGAACCGAAGGGTCAAAGAAGGTGGCGTAGGCCAAAAACTCCATGCCCCCGATGTGGTCCGCATGTTGGTGGGAGAGATAAACCCCGTCTAGGGAAGACGCAGGGACCCCGGCTTCGGACAAGGCAAAGCGAATGTCGCCCCCAGCGTCCAGCAAAAGTTTTTTCCCTCGCTCCGAGGTGAGCAGCAGGTTGGATTGGTAATATTGGGCGGTGGTAAAGGCGGCACCAACCCCCAAAAATTGGATTTTCATTCAGGCCCAAAGGGAAAGAGGTCCTCTTTTTTAGGTGATAAACCTCAAGTTGACCAGTAAAAATCGATTTTTGCCGGTTTTGGGAGTTCACTTTTTCGTCTGGAATTTGGCACCTGGACATGTTAGGAGGTACAAAACCCTTTTTGTGGAGCCCCCATGTCCAAAGTCAAGATTTTGCTTGATGAATCCGAGATCCCAACCCATTGGTACAACATCGTGGCCGATATGCCCAATCCGCCTGCCCCCCCCTTGGGCCCGGACGGCAACCCCATCGGCCCCGATGCCTTGGCTGCCATTTTCCCAGAGGCGTTGATCGAACAGGAAATGACCCAACAAAGGTGGGTTGAAATCCCCGAACCGGTGCGGGAGGCCTACAAACTCTGGCGGCCCAGCCCGATGTTCCGGGCCCGGAGACTGGAAGCGGCCCTGGGCACCCCGGCGAGGATTTATTACAAGTATGAAGGGGTCGCAGCAGCAGGGAGCCACAAGTCCAACACCGCCATCCCCCAAGCCTACTACAACCACAAGGCGGGGATCAAACGGATTGCCACCGAAACCGGGGCAGGGCAGTGGGGATCGGCGATTGCCCAGGCCGGGCAGTTTTTTGGGTTGGATGTGAAGGTTTATATGGTCAAGGTCAGCTACCAACAAAAGCCCTACCGGCGCAGCTTGATGCAAACCTGGGGGGCGGAGGTGGTGGCCAGCCCTTCAAAAGATACCCAAGCAGGCCGCAACATCCTGGCCCAAGACCCCAATTCCCCCGGTTCTTTGGGCATCGCCATCAGTGAAGCGGTGGAGGACGCAGCCTCTCGGGCCGACACCAATTACGCCTTAGGTTCGGTTTTGAACCATGTGTTGTTGCACCAAACGGTGATCGGTCTGGAGGCAAAAAAGCAGTTCCAATTGGTGGGAGATTATCCCGACATTATCTACGCCCCTTGCGGCGGCGGCTCCAACTTTGGCGGGGTGGCCTTTCCTTTTTTGACCGACAAGTGGCAGGGCCGGGACATCCGGCTGGTGGCGGTAGAGCCGATCAGCTGCCCCACCTTGACCAAGGGGCATTATGCCTATGACTTCGGGGACGTGGCGGGGATGACTCCCTTGATGTTGATGTACACCTTGGGCCACGACTTTGTTCCCCCTTCGATCCACGCCGGAGGGTTGCGGTACCACGGAGATTCCCCCCTGGTCAGCCAGCTGTACCATGAAGGGCACATTGAGGCGAGGGCGGTGCCCAACCTGGGGACTTTTGAGGCGGGAGTGATGTTCGCCCGGGCGGAAGGCATTGTCCCGGCACCGGAGTCCTGCCACGGAATCCGGGCGATGATGGACGATGCCTTGGAATGCAAAAAAACCGGGGAGGCAAAATGCCTCTTTTTTAACCTCTCCGGCCACGGGCATTTTGACATGAGCGCCTATGACAAATACTTCGCTGGGGAGATCCAAGACTACGCTTACCCGGAGGAGGAAATCAAACGGTCCATCGCCCGCCTGCCCCAGGTCAAACGGCCCGAAAGCCCTTGACCGACTGAGCCGGTTGCTCCAAGTTGGCCTTGTAGCGGACCCCGTCCGGGGTCCGCATATCCATTGATTCTATCGGTTTTTTCACCATGAAGGTTCTGGTAGTTGGGGCTGGGGGCCGGGAGCATGCCCTGGCCTATGCCTTACAAAAAAGTCCCCAATTGGAAGCGCTCTACGTGACCCCCGGCAACGGCGGGATTGAGGCCCTGGCCCCCTGCTGGGGCCTGACCGAGCCCAAGGAGATCGTCAAAAAGGCCCAGGAAATGGGGGTCGGACTGGTGTTTATCGGCCAGGAGGACTATCTGGTCCAAGGGTTGACCGACCAACTGGAGGCGGCAGGCATCGCCGTGGTTGGCCCCAGCGCCAAAGCGGCGAGGCTCGAAGGGAGCAAAGCCTTTGCCAAGGCCTTTATGGCCCGCAACCAAATCCCCACTGCCGCTTACCTCGAATGTACCACCTTGGCCCAAGCCCAGTCTTTCCTTTCCACCCAAAAGCCACCTTTTGTGATCAAAGCCAGCGGGCTAGCGGCAGGCAAAGGGGTGGTCATCGCCCAAACCCTGCCTGAAGCCGAAGCCGCCGTGGCCGAGATGTTGGGCGGGAAATTTGGCCCCGCCGGGAAGACCCTGGTGATCGAAGCCTTTTTGCCCGGTGAGGAAGCCAGCTTTTTTATTTTTTCCGACGGCCAGGATTATGTCTGCCTGCCCAGCCTGCAAGACCACAAACGAATTTTTGAACTGGACCTGGGTCCCAATACCGGCGGGATGGGTTGTTATGCCCCCGCTCCGGTGGTGGACGAGGCCGTCAAGGCCTTGGTCCTGGCTCAGGTGGTGGAGCCGACCCTCCAGGGCATGGCCGCCGAAGGGAACCCCTACAAAGGGGTCTTGTACATCGGCCTGATGATCGACCAAGGTCGCCCAAGCGTGGTGGAGTACAACATCCGCTTCGGGGACCCGGAATGCCAGCCTTTGATGATGCTTTTTGACGGGGACTTGGTGGAACTGGGCTTGCGGGTGGCCCAAGGGCGGCTCAAGGGCTACCAACCAAAATGGAAGGACCAAGCGGCCGCTTGTATCGTGTTGGCCTCCGCCGGGTATCCGGGGGACTACAAAAAAGGACATTACATCCAAGGGCTTGAAGAGGTAGGAGAGGGGCCGGAGCTGCAAGTCTTCCACGCCGGAACCCTCAAGGAAGGCAACCGTTTTCGTACCAACGGCGGCAGGGTCTTGGGGGTCACCGCCCTGGGCGAGGACCTGGAAGGGGCACTCAAAAAGGCCTACCAAGGGGCCGCCAAGATCCACTGGCCGGGGATGCAAAAACGCCGGGACATCGGCCTCAAGGGGCTCAAAAAGGGGGTTCCCCTAGGGACCAAGGTGGGGATCATCCTGGGCAGTGCCTCGGACCTCAAGATAGCCAAAAAGGGTACCGACCTGTTGGACGAATTTTCCATCGGTTACGAGGTGATCGTTTCCTCGGCCCACCGGACCCCGGAACGGACCCGGCAGACCATCGAACGTTGGACCGCCCAAGGGGTGGAGGTGTTGATCGCCATTGCCGGGATGGCCGCCCACCTGCCCGGTGTGGTGGCTTCGGAGACCGGGCTGCCAGTGATCGGCGTGCCCGTTTCGGGCAGCGCTTTGAACGGCCAGGACGCTTTGTTGGCCATAGTCCAAATGCCGCCGGGAATCCCGGTGGCCACAGTGGGTATCGACCGGGGGGACAATGCTGCCGTCTTGGCTCTGCAAATCCTTTCGATCAAATACCCGGCCCTCAAGGCGGTTCACTTTGAGTACCGGTTGTCGATGGAACAAAAGGTCATCGCTTCGAGTCCCGAAAACCAATGACCCCGACCGCCGTTTTTATCTCCGGCACTGGCACCAACCTCCAGGCCCTCATCGACCATTGGCGGTCCGGGAATGCCGCTTATGACCTTAAACTGGTGGTCAGCAACATTGCCGGGGTGGCGGGTCTGCAAAAAGCCCAAGCTGCCGGACTCAAGACCCAGGTCCTCTCTCACAAGGACTTTGCGGACAAGGAAAGCTTTGACCGGGTCTTGGACCAGACGCTGCGAGAACAGGGGATTGAGCTGGTCGCCCTGGCCGGGTTTATGCGGCTTTTGTCCCCTTGGTTCGTCCGCACTTGGGCAGGGAAGTTGGTCAACATCCACCCCTCCTTGTTGCCCGCTTTTACCGGGCTCCAAACCCACCAAAAGGCGATCGATTATGGGGTCCGCTATTCGGGCTGTTCGGTGATCTTTGTGGACGAAGGGGTGGACTCGGGGGCGATCATCGAACAGGCGGTGGTACCGGTTTTGCCCGATGACACCGCTCAAACCCTGGCCGCCCGCATCTTGGTTGAAGAACACCGAATCTTCCCCTTGGCACTGGACGAGGTGGCTAGGGGTAGAGTAGCGTTGCTAGCTGGTCGAGTGGTCCGCAAAACCATTTGAGACCTTGGAATTCCGCCAATGGGGCGGCCCAAAACCCCAAAGAAAGAGGCATTTGTTATGGCCAACGTGATTGTGATCGGCTCCCAGTGGGGAGATGAAGGCAAGGGCAAACTGGTGGACCTGCTGGCCGAACGGGCCGGAGTCGTGGTCCGGTACCAGGGAGGCAACAATGCGGGCCATACGGTTAAGTTTTCCGACAAAACCTTCATCTTGCACCTGATCCCCTCGGGGATTCTGCAACCGAAGGTTCGCTGCGTTTTGGGCAACGGCATGGTGATCCATCCCCAGGCGTTGTTGCAGGAAATCGCCGAGCTGGAAAAACTGGGTGTTTCCATGGGAGACCGCCTTTTTATCAGCGATGTAGCCAACCTGATCATGCCTTACCACCTGATGATCGACAAGGCGAGGGAGACCCGGGCCGGGAAGGACAAGATCGGTACCACCAGCAGGGGCATCGGCCCCGCCTATGAGGACAAGGCCAGCCGGGAAGGGATTCGGTTTGTGGAGATCGACAACGATTCTCGGTTCAAGTCCAAGCTGGACCGGTTGGTCAAAGACAAAAACAAGTACCTCAAACATGTCTTGGAATTTGAAGGTCCCTTCCTGGACCCGGACCAAGTCTTTGAAGAATTGATGTTGCAGATGGAAAAGATTCGGCCCTACATCGCCGACACCGGCCGTTTGGTGGACCGGGAGATCAAGTCCGGGGTCAACGTTCTGTTTGAAGGTGCCCAGGGGACGTTCCTGGACGTGGACCACGGCACCTATCCTTTTGTCACCAGCAGCAACACCACCTCCGGCGGGGCTTGCACCGGTTCGGGGATCGCTCCCAACCGGATCGACCGGGTCTTGGGTGTGGTCAAGGCTTACACCACCAGGGTCGGCTCCGGCCCCTTCCCCACCGAACTGACCGACGAGGTGGGCAAACACCTCTCCAGCGTGGGGGCGGAATTTGGTGCCACTACGGGCCGGGCAAGACGTTGCGGCTGGTTTGATGCCTGCTTGCTCAAGGATTCGGTCAGGATCAACGGCATCACCGACCTGGGAATCACCAAGATGGACGTGCTCGACGGCCTGCCGATCTTAAAAATCTGCACCCATTACCAGGATCCCAAGGGCGGAACCTTTGATTATTTCCCCCACCGGCTTTCTTTGCAGGAAAAATTGATCCCGGTTTATGAAGAATTGCCGGGCTGGCAGGCCTCCACCAAGGGGGTTACCCATTTCGACCAACTGCCGGACAATGCAAAAGCTTATTTGGCAAGGATTTCAGAGCTGTTGCAGGTGGACCTGACCTTGATTTCAACCGGTCCCAAACGGGAGGAAACCATCCACCTGAAGGACTTATTCTAGCGTTGGTGGGCTTTGGCGAGGCAAAAAAGTTGCGGAGCCGCTAAAAACCTTGTTGCTTTTTAGGGAGGTTTTGTTAAAGATTGCTCTGCAACCTTTGAGCATCCCCCCCCATTCATTATTTGACATCAAGGAGAACGGATCAATGAGCGACAACATGACCAAAGCCGAGTTGGTTGCGGACGCAGCCGCTGCTGCTGGTACCACCAAAGCGGCCACGGAAAAAGTCTTGAACGCCGTACTGGAATCGATTGAAGAAGCCCTGGTAAAAGGCAAAAACGTAACCCTGGTTGGGTTCGGGACCTTTACCACCGCCAGTCGCCAATCCAGGGAAGGCCGGAACCCCAAAACCGGGGCCAAGATCAAGATCCCCAAGGCAAGAGTAGCCAAATTCCGGCCCGGCAAGAAATTGCGTGAGTCGGTCAACAAGTAATTCCAAACGGGAATGGCTTGTCAGGGGGAGGACCGGTGGTTCTTCCCCTTTTTTTTTGCCCCCTTTTCGAGTCGAAGCATGTACGAAATCATCAAAGCGTTGCACATCATCACGGTGATCACCTGGTTTGCCGGTCTGTTTTATCTCCCCCGGTTGTTTGTTTACCACGCCATGACCGAAGACCAAATCGGATCGGACCGCTTTAAGGTGATGGAATACAAACTGTTCCATTACATCATGACTCCCAGCTTGGTGCTGGTCCTGGGGACCGGGTCTTGGATCTGGTTGGCCTTTAACTTTGAAGGGGGCTGGCTGCACGCCAAGTTAGGCTTGGTGGCTGTGCTGGTGGTTTACCACTTCTTCTGCTACCGCTACATGGTGCTGTTTGCGGAAGACAAAAACACCAAAAGCCACAAGTTTTACCGGTTTTTCAACGAAATGCCGACAGTGGTGTTGATTGTAGTGGTCTTTTTGGTGGTTTTGAAGCCCTTTTAGGGAAAAGGGCCGCAGGGGAGCTGGGTCTCAGTCAAAGATACGGACTTTGCGGCGCATGATCTCGGTCTTGAAGTTGTTTACGATCTCGGTGAGGTCGTAGGCAACCAAGTCCGCAACGGTGTGGAAGCTCTTTTTCTCTTTGAGCTTATGGAACCGGATGTTCAGGTAGTTGTTGATCGGGTGTCCCGGTTGGCGGCGCTGGTCATTAAAGATGTCCTTGAGGCCGTACCGGAGCCAGGTCCAGAAGTGGTTTTTGAACATCAGCATCGCCAAAAGCCGCTCCAGGTTCACGTCTGCCTGGATGCTCTTGGAAAGCTCCTCGACCGCCTGCATTTTCAGTTTTTCCGCTTCCTCGAAGGCCATCACCGCCACCTGGTTTTTGATCCTCAAAAGCGCTGCTTCCCGGATCGATTTGCGGCAATAACTTTGGAAGGCCCCCACTAGTACATCGATGATTTTCTGGGGGTTTTTGTCGTAAAGCGCATAGGCCTTGGTGATTTCCTCGGGATTCAAGGGGTCGATGAAGGTTTCCTTGGCCATCACCTCACGGATCAACTGGACCCGTTCATCGACTTCACCTTCCTTTTCCCTGGCTGCTAGGGCTTCTTCCAGCTTTTTATCTACCGAGCTGTCTTCGGTCTCCAATTTTTCTTCTTCAGCCATGGGGGGCGTACCTGTAATGAGAAGGACTGGCTTGTTTCATCCTATGAAACGGTGCGGTCGTCAAGGTTTTTCACCCTTTGGTTCTTCCGGCCCGGTCGGTTCTTGTGGCTTCTGGTCCGAAGAACCCTCCGGGGAGCCGGGGTCCGGTTTTTGCCGGTTCTCGTAAAGCGCCCCCGGTTTGGCAAACTCCAAGAGGTCCATGGCCTCGCCCGGAGAGCCGAATTCGGCCCCATATTTGATGAACAATCGTTTTGAACTCAGCCCTTTGTAAAGATCATACAACTCCTCCTCCGTAGCATCGGCCTCGATCAACAGGTTGAGCATCGAGACATTGGCCCCCACCTGGGCGGGCAACTCCAACTTGCCGTGGGCTCTAGCCGAGAGGGTCTTGCGGACCACTACGTCCAGCTTGCCGAAGCTGTTTTTGGGGTCATGTTTGCGTTTGATTCCCTTTTGGAACAAAAACCGGTTGGTCTCCCGTTCGATTTCCTCCACGGTCAACAGCAACACAAAAGCGTAGTTTTTGATCACCCCCACCAGACTGACCCCGCCCCGCTCTGGGTGGTGTTCAAAGAGGAAGTTGGCCCGGACCTGCTTGCCGATGATGCTGTCTTTGGATTTGGCCACCCATTCCCGGACCTGCTGGAGGTTCACGAAGCGGTTGGTGGGGACCTCCTGGACATAAGAGAACCCCCCGGCGCTCAGGTCCCCGAGGTGGAAGATCCGATCGGAAATGACCGCCACCAAGCCAACGATCCCGTTGCTGGTCAAGTCGAACCGCAAGCGGTTTTTGACCGCCGGGTGGCTGAAGACCGCCCAGTGAATGGACGAGTCCGATGGGGTCAGTTCATGGGCCATAGTTGCAGCAATGGACATGGTTTTTGACGGGCAAAACCGGTTCCCTGCCCCAAAAACCAAAAAGGTCGGCCCCCCAGGCCCGGTTTGCCCAAATCGATCACTTGAGCAGGTTGGCCATGTGCAATTCAATGTGGTGCAGCAGGGTGGAAGCCATTTCGTCCACGCTGCTTTTTTCGTTGTTCAGCACCAAGTGGTAATGTTCCAACGCAGAGATGTCGGCACCCAGGAAGCGGTTGATGAACTTTTCCCGTTCCCGTTCCTTTTCGGCCATCAACTGGATCACTTCGTCCCGACTCATGCGGCCCCGGTCCATCAGGGAACGGATCCGGTATTCCTGGCCCCCGGCCAGACGGAAGTGAAAGGTCCGTTTCATGTCTTGGGTGACCACCGCCGCCCCACGGCCCACAAAAATCGCCCGGCCCTCTTCGGCCAAGGAAATCATGGTTTTGACCATCAGGTCATAAACATCCGCATCGGAAGTCCAGTTGGGCACGATGCTCGACATCAAGGAGTCATAAAAGACACTTTTGGAGCCGAAATTTTCCAACACCCGTCGGCTGATCTGGTTGTCCACCAGGATCTTGTCGATCAAGGCCCGGTCGAAAATCGTCCAAACCTGCCCTTTGTCCCGGCGTTCCAGCTCTTCCTTGAGCGCCACCGCCAAGGGGTAGCCTTCACAGCCAAACTGCCGGGAAAGGGTGATGGTAAAGCGGTATTTGGAACTGGGATCAAGCCCCTCGCTCTTTTGTTCTTGGTTCAGCCAAGATTTGATCCGATTGTCGATGGAGGGGAGAGTGTCGAAGTGCATGTCTGCCTTGGTGGTTTAGGAGGTTGCCCAGGGCCGCAGTTTGGCCGTACTTAAGCCACAGAGTAGCGAATAGAGTGCTCTGGAGCAAGGGGAAGTTTTCTGGCCGTCTGCCGGTTCAACCGTGGACAAACGTTTACCATCTGGGTACAAAAAAGAAGGTTAAGGGAAAATATTTTTCTGTAGCTATTTGATTACAAACAGTTGCATCTGACAAGAAACATTGCCGGAGAGATCATGCCGACTTCTATCGTTCAAACCGCCAGTATCCTCGGGGTAGATGCCTTTGTGGTGGAGGTGGAGGCGGACGTTTCGATCGGCCTGGGGGTGTTTACCATCGTGGGCCTGCCCGACTCGGGGATCCGGGAAAGCCGGGACCGGATCACGGCGGCGATGAACAACGGGGCCGGAGGCTTCCCGATCCGCAAGGTGATCGTCAACCTAGCCCCGGCCGACCTGCCCAAAGTGGGCACCGGTTTTGACCTGCCCATTGCTTGTGCCGTACTGGAGGCGGCCGACAAACTGCCCCAGGGGGCCTGCCGAGGCCGGATGTTGGCCGCCGAGTTGAGTTTGGAAGGACGGTTGCGGCCGATCAACGGGGTTTTGGCCATGGCCTTGGCGGCCCGTAAGGCCGGGATCACCCAAATGATCGTGGCCCCGGAAAACGCCGCTTCCGCCGCCTTGGTCGAAGGGGTTGAGGTTTATGCCGCCGCCCACCTGGGCGAGGTGGTGCTGCACCTCAAGGGATTGGCTCCCTTGGCCCCGGTTTGCCCCCTGCCGGGCAGCTTCGACCAAACCTTGGCCCCAGGGGACCTGGACTTTGCGGATGTCAAGGGTCAGGAAACCGCCAAGCGGGCCTTGGAGATCGCCGCTGCGGGCAAGCACAACCTGCTTTTTACCGGCCCGCCGGGGTCGGGGAAATCCATGTTGGCCAAGCGCCTGCCCGGCATCCTGCCTGGGTTCAGTTTTGAAGAGGCCATTGAGGCCACCAAGATCCACGGCATTGCCGGTCGCCTGAGCCCAGGGCAAGACCGACTGTTGGTCCGGCCCTTCCAAAGCCCCCACCACAGTGTTTCGGGAGCAGGGTTGATCGGCGGGGGGACGGTCCCAAAGCCCGGAGAAGTGAGCCTTGCCCACCATGGGGTGTTATTTTTGGACGAACTGCCCGAATACCCCCGGCACATCCTCGACCTGCTCCGCCAGCCCTTGGAGGACCGGCGCATCACCATCAGCCGGGCCAAGTCGAGCCTGAATTTCCCGACCGACTTTATCCTGGTGGCCGCCATGAACCCTTGCCCCTGCGGGTACTTGGGGGACTCCAAAAAGCAATGCCAATGTTCCGCCTCCCAGGTGCTCAAATACCGGGGCCGGATCAGTGGGCCCCTGATGGACCGGATCGACCTGCAAATTGAGATGCCCGCCTTGAGCTACGAGGAGATCCACTTCTCCCACCCCGGAGAGTCCAGCTTGGCCATTGCCCAACGGGTGGCCGATGCCCGTGGGTTGCAGGCCCGGCGGTTTGGTTCTTGGAGCCGGTACAACGCCAACATGAGCCACAAGGAGGTGGAGCGGTATTGCCACCTGGACCCCGCCGGTCACCAACTGCTCAAAACGGCGCTGGACCGGTTGCGGCTCAGCGGGCGGGCCCACGATTCGATCCTCAAGGTGGCCCGGACCATTGCCGACTTGGCCCAAGCGGAGCAGCTGGGCTTGGCCCACTTGGCCGAAGCGGTCAACTACCGGAGCCTGGACCGGCAGTTGCAGTTCTAGGGAAAGGTTTTAAGGACCGGTTTTAGGGAGGGTTTTTGGGTTGAAGCTCTGGACCGGCAAGCTTTACAGGTTTACCCCAAAATGCAGCCCCGGCTCAAACAAAAAATACTTAGGCCATTGGTCCTCCTTGGCCTGAAAGGAGGCCGGCAAGCCCTCGTTGACCGGCCAATGGGTGAAGGCGATGGAAGGTTCCAAAAAGAACCTTTTCCCAAAGTGATAGCCAAACCTTAAGGTCAGAAACAACTGCTTGCCGGTGCCGATCTTGTTCCCATTTTGGTCCAAAAACGTCTGGTCCAACGGTAGGGCGTGCAGGGCGGAATAAAAACCTCCGTCCGAAAAACGTTGGTAGGCCAGCCCAAGCCCGTCGGACCTCACCGAGCCCGGATATTCCTCGGCCTTGCTGGACTTGGCGCTGCCATAGGGAATACCCAAGGGGGCATAATACCGCCAAGAGATTTTCTCCAACGACAGGGAATCCTTGGGGGTCAAACGAAGGCCCAGGTTGAATTGGTGGAACTCAGGGTTCCGGTCGGAGGTGTCGGTAGCTGTGACCAACGTAAAGGCCGAGCTGCCGATGAACATTGCCCCTTCGGCACCAGCGTAGGTGTTTGGGGTCGGCCCCAGGAAGGTCAGGGTCAGAAGGCCCCCGTAACGGCACAAAAGCTTTTTCATCGCTCTCCTGTTTGGATTCACCGTTTATTCCCGGCGAAAAGGTGCGGGAATGTCTTACGCCACTTCCTGCCTATCACTGGGAACCGTTGAAGGGCAAGATTGTTTTTGTGTAACCTAGGTGAACCGGTGTGGCGGTTGGGGCTAAAACTCTGGTTTGGTCTTCAGGAGAAGCTTGGAATCTTCGAGGGTAGGCCTTAGGAGCGGAGCAGACCGGTCGGCGGGAGGCAAAAGCCCCCGGAACCGGCGGCAACCGGTCCCAGGGAAAAAATGCTCTATTAAGCGTCCAACCGGAACTTCTGCACTTCGTCGTTGAGCGACTCGGCAGTGCGGCTGAGGTCGTTGGCGGTTTCGCTGACCTGGGTGGAGGTGGCGGCCAACTGGGTGATGGCGCTGGCGTTTCCTTCGGAGGTTTTGGCGATGTCCTCGACTGCCAAGCTGGCCTCCTTGGTGCTGGCATCCTGCTCGGCGATGTCCCTAGCGTTTTGGTTGATCCCTTGGGCCATGGTTTGCACGGCGGTGATGATCTGGTCCAAGGCCTCGCTGGTGCGCAGCACCACTTGGTTCCCGGCATGGACATCATGCTCACTTTTTTCGATCAACTGCTTGATCTCGGCCACTGCCTTGGTACTCCGGTCGGCCAAGTTACGCACCTCTTCGGCGACCACCGCAAACCCTTTGCCGAACTCCCCGGCCTTGGCGGCTTCAATGGCAGCGTTCAGGGAAAGCAAGTTGGTTTGGCTGGCGATTTCCTCGATCACCCGGGTGATCCCCACGATCTTCTTGGAGGACTCGGTGATAGCGGTCATGGAGTCTCTGGCTTCGTGGACCGCTTGGGTGCCGGTGCTGGCCAGTTGGGTGGCTTGGTTCCCGGCCTTTTGGATCTCCCCGATCTGGATGTTGATCCGGTTGACCGCTTCGGACATCTGCTGCAGGTTGCTGCTGGTTTCCTGGGCGGCGGCGGCGGAGCTTTCGGCGTTGTCCCGCAGTTCTTCGGCAGTCTTGCTGATTTGTACGGTCGAGGCGCTCAGTTCGGTGGAGGCGGAGGCCAAGATGGAGGCTCCCTTGGCGAACTCCTGGATCACCTTTTTGATTTCCAACACAAAGTTGTTGAACGCCGCACCGATCTGGCCAATCTCGTCTTTCCCTTCAACTTTGGGTTCCGCCTTCAAGTGCTTGGTTTTTTCAACCGCCAGGATGTGGCCCATCAACCGGCTGATCGAGCTACTGATGGTTTTGGAGGTCACCAGACCAATGACCAGACTGATCACGCCGATGATCAAGGAGATCACCAACATTTCATAGGTAGCAAACTGCTTTGCCGCCGCTGCCTCTTCCGATTGCTGCTTGGCCAGGGTTTGGTTGTAGTCCTGGTGCTTCTTGAACTTTGCCGCCACCTCTTTGAGCTGGTCTAGGTTTTTGAGCAGCATGGCTATCGCTTCTTCATCTTTCCCGGCTCGGTCCAACTCCATCACCTTGTCCATCATCGTGATGATGGCACCAAAGGCTGCCATCTCGTCTTCCAAGAGTTCTTGGTCCTCTTTGTCCACGATGGTGCTTTTGTAGCCGTCCAAGGAGTCATAAACATGTTTTTTCAGCTCTCCCATCTCGGCAACGGTTCGCTGTAACTCCCCCTCATCCTTGGTGTTGATGTGCTCCCAGACCCGCAGGCGATAGCTCATGTAGGAGTTGGTCGCTTCGGTCAAGAACCGGATCGCCGGGATAGAGTTGACATTACAAAAGTTGGCTTCTTCATAAACCTTGCCCATTTGCCAAAGGCCGATCGCAGGCAGACAAACCACCCCAAACAAGGAGGTGATCGTTAAAAGGATCAGTTTTGCACGAATCGACATGTTTCCCTTTCTGGCACAGGTGATAAATCGGTTTTTATTGGACGGGTAGAGAAAAAATGGGTCCCCCCAAGCGGCCTAGATCTAGAACCAAATTTTAGGCAAAAGAACAGGCGGACGGGGGCAATTGGTAGAGTAGTACTTGGAACCGGGCCTTGTGGTCAACCCACTTCCATGAATTTCAACTCTAAGAGATTGGCCCCGCTCCAGGGGAGGGGAAAAGGCTTCGTAGAAATAAGCCACCAAAGGGATGAAAAAATTCAGGATTTTTTTTTCTGGACCTCGGCGGCGTACTGTAACATTACCCTGGCATAGGGGTTGATGTTCCGGTGGTCGGCAACACCCAGGGATTTTTTTAGCTCCAAAGCCAGTTCGGACTGGTACCGTTTGAGCTTGAAGTTGATCTCACCCAGCGGGTCTTCAAAGACGGGCAGGGTGGGGTCTTCCTCTTCCGGGTCCAGGTCGCCGTTGAAGATCATCCGTTGGTAATAATCCACCACAAAATTGATCTCCTCGGCCATTTCGGGGCCGATCCCTTCGGGCAAGGGGCTGCGGGTAAACACCACCGAGCCTTCTTGGTCCAGGGAAGCGGTGATGTCCACAAACTCGACATAGGTCAAGGCCAGTTCAATCTCTTGCCGTTCAAATTCCATGGTTGTCCTATTGGGCCTTTTTCACCGAAAGGGCGATTTTGTACAGCAAGGTCAAGATCATCGCCCCAATCGCCCAGATCCCCAAGGTGATGGAAAACTCGGGCCAGGTGATGTAGTATTCGGTGATCTCTTCCAAGGGGTTGGGGATAAAACCACCGATCACCAACCCGATCCCTTTGTCGATCCACAGGGAAATGAAGATCGCCCCGCAAATCAGGCCCAAAATCCTTTCGTTTTTCCGCAACCCCGGCCACAACAGTCCGCCCATCCCGGCAAAACCCAAAACTACCGAGGTCCACAAGAAGGGTACCAAGTTGCCGTGCCCTTCCAGCACAAAAAAGAGGTAGTCCAGGTTGTGTTGGTGACTGGGGATCCCCGAATAGTAAGCGGTAAAAAACTCCAAGCCAATAAAAAAGAAGTTGGCGATCACCCCGTAAGTGACGATGGTGGCCAGCTTTTGGATCGCTTCGTCCCCGGCATCAAACTTGGCCACCCGGCGCAGCAGCAAGGCTAGGAGGATCAACAAAGCCGGACCGGCGGCAAAGGCGGAGGCCAAAAAGCGAGGGGCCATGATGGCGGTCAGCCACAGGTGCCTTCCGGGCAAACCGGCGTACAAAAAGGCGGTCACCGTGTGGATCGAAAAGGCCCAAGGGATGGACAGGTAGATAAAGGGCTTGAGCCACTTGGGCGGGGGAGTGCCCTTTTTTTCCGACTCCAAGGCCACCCAACCGCAAAGCAGGTTGAGGAACAGGTAAACGTTGAGCACCGTCGCATCCCAAAAGAGGATCGAGTGGGGTGAGGGGTAAAGCATGACGTTGAGGAACCGCATCGGCTTGCCCATGTCCACCATGATAAACATCATGCACATGGAGACCGCCGCCACCGCCAAAAACTCCCCCAACACCACAATCTTCCCGAAGGCTTTGTAGTTGTGGATGTAGTAGGGCAGAACCAACATCACCGCACTGGCGGCCACGCCGACCATGAAGGTGAATTGGGCGATGTAAACCCCCCAGGAGATGTCCCGGCTCATCCCGGTGATCCCCAGACCGTAGGTCAACTGCTGCCCGTAAAAATAAACCCCGTTGGCCGCCACCAGGGCCAACAGAGCCAGCCAGCCAAAGTAGCTCCGGTTTCCGGTCAATGCCTTTTCAATCATTTCGTTCTCCCGGCTCAGACGATGTAAAACACCGAGGGCTTGGTGCCCAACTCGGGTTTTCGTTGGTTGGTACGTTTTTCGGCCAGCAGTTGCCGGATCTCCGAATTGGGGTCGTTGAGGTTACCGAAGGTCAGTACCCCTTCCTTGCAGGCCTCGACACAAGCGGGACGTTCTCCCTTGTCGATCCGTTCGGTACAGAAATTACACTTCTCCACCACTCCACGCTCTCGGGTCGGGAAATTGGGGTTGATTTCCTTGAGGTTCGGTCTGGGGTCCCGCCAGTTGAAGCTCCTGGAACCGTAAGGGCAGCCGGCCATACAAAACCTACAGCCGATGCAGCGGTGGAAGTCCATCTGCACAATCCCATCGGGCCGAGCGAAGGTCGCTTCGGTGGGGCACACCCGGGTGCAAGGGGGGTTGTCGCAGTGGTTGCACAAGGTCAAAAAGGGCTTGTCCGGCAAACCATCCTGGGCGTACTGGTGCGCCTCATTGGTAAAGAGGTGCTTGTAGCCGGTTTTCCAGATCCACTTGATCTCGTCTTTTTTGTTCCCATGGTCGGGTACGTTGTGGGTCAGGTGGCAGACCGAGATGCAGTCGGTGCAACCTTCCTGGCACTTGCCCATTTCGATCACCATGCCCCAACGTACTTTGTTGGGGTCGGCGGTTTCCAAGGTCGCCCCCGAAGCAATCGCCTCTTCCGGGCCACCCATTTTTTTCAAAAACCCGAAACCGCCCAGGCTCACCATGGAGCCCAAGCCCAGTTTCTTCAAAAAATCTCTCCGGTCAATGGACATGGTTCACCTCCTTGGGGTCAAAATGGCATTCCCAGCAGTAGGGGTGGACGCTGGCGTAGGTATGGCAACTGTCGCAAAACTGTTCTTTTTGGTGGCAGTCCAGGCAGGTGTTACTCAGACTTTTGTTGTAATGCTGGCCATCGGTAGCGACATGGTCCCGGTTTTGGTCCCGGACCACCGAATGCCGCCACTGTTCCAACAGCTGCATGTGGTTGGCCCGCATCCAATCCTTGGATTCAATACAATGCTCCCCTTTGAGCGGGGTAGCCAGGACCGGAGGGGCCGAGGCTTTTTGGGACCACAGCGGGTAGGTCAACAAACCTAAAAAAACCAGCAGGACCGGAAGAATGATCTTGGCGTTATACATCTTTTTCCTCCTCCTTCTCGGCTGCTTGTGCGTCTGCTCCCTTCACTTCAACATCCATGTCTTCCTCTCGCAAGTCTTCGGTTCGGCTCTTTTCGCCTTCCATCACCAAAGCGTTGCCCACCAGCTCGTGCAAACCCGAAACCCCGACTCCAGGGACCCAGTAGTTCATGCTGGCGGTCAGTGCTACCCGGTCGATGGCACAAATGGCGGTCAACATGTTGACCCCTTTTTTCTCTTTGACTTCCTTGACCGCCGAAGCACGGGGGAAACCGCCTCGCATCCGAATGTCCATGTATTCCTCGGTGTTGAGCCCCGAGCCGGAACCGCAGCAGAAGGTCTTCTCCTTGATGCAGTTTTCGTCCATTTCATGGAAGTTGTTGGTCACAGCGTTTAAGATGTACCTGGGCTCTTCGATCATCCCCATGCCCCGGCTGGTGTTGCAGGAGTCATGGAAGGTGACGTTCCGGTGGTTGTTCCGAGAGGGGTCGAGCTTCAGTTTTTTGTGCCGGATCAGGTCGGCGGTGAACTCGGCGATGTGCACCATTTTGGTGGCCTTGGCGTTGTGAAAGACCGTGCCGGTGATCGGGCTCTTGGGGACCTCTAGGAAGTCCGCCGGGCCGTTCATGGTGCCCATGTACTGGTGAACCACCCGCCACATGTGGCCGCACTCTCCGCCCAAGATCCACTTGACCTTGAGCCGCTCCGCCTCGTGGTACATCTTGGCGTTGAGCTTTTTCATGATCTCGTTGGAGGAAAAAAGCCCAAAGTTGCCCCCTTCGGAGGCATAGGTGCTGATGGTGTAGTCCAAGCCGATGTGTTCAAACAAGAGCAGGTAACCCATCATGGTGTACATGCCCGGCACGGCAAAAGCATCGGCGGAAGGGGTGATGAACAACACCTCTGCCCCCTTGCGGTTGAAGCTGGGTTCAATGGCGATGCCGGTGACATCTTCGAGGTCCTCACAGATGCTGTTGACCGAAGAGACAAAGGCGTGGGGCTCCAGCCCCAGGTGGTTCCCGGTGCGGTTGCAGTCCGAAGCGGGTTTGAGGATCCAGTTGATGTTGACCCCGATCAGGTGCAACATCTCCCTAGCCATCATGGTGATTTCGGCGGTGTCGATCCCGTAGGGGCAGAAGACCGAGCAGCGGCGGCATTCGGTACATTGGTAATAATACATGTACCATTCTTTGACTGCGTCTTCGGTGAACTTCCGGGCTCCGCCCAGTTTGCCCAAGATCTTCCCGGCGGTGGTGAACTCCCCCCGGTAGATCGAGCGCATCAGTTCGGCCCGCATGACCGGCATGTTCTTGGGGTCCCCGGTGCCCAAAAAGAAGTGGCACTTGTCGGCACAGGCACCGCAGCGGACGCAAACATCCATGAACAATTTAAAGGCCCGGTTCTTCTCCAGCCGAGCCTTCATGCCGTCTCGCATGAGCTGCATCCAGTTCTCGGGCAGCTTCCAGTCCGCCTCGGCGGGGTCCCACTCTCGGGGGTGGGGCAGGCCCAACCCGTTGAGCGCTTCGGGCTTGGCACTGTAGCAGTAGTTGCCGGGCCGGAATTCCGGTGGGGTCTCCAGCCAGCCGCTGGCGGGAGCTTTGCCGGTGAGCAGGCTTTGTTGCCCGTTCATCAAGGCGGCCATTTCGGCCATTTTCGGTACATATTTCGACATAACCTTATCCTGATTGGGCTAGGGATAACCTATTCTTGGTCCAAAGGCAGACCCGCCGACTTCATTTTGGTGCGGAACTCGTCTTCATACTCGGCATAGGTGCGAATCTTCATCTTCGGGTTCCAGGGGTTGAGGTGCCGGACTTCCCTGGAGTCATTGGTCTGGTTCCGGGTCGGGCTAAAAAAGACCCCGCCCATGTGCATCAACTTGGAAAAGGGAAAGTACATGGCCAACACACTCACCAAGGCGAGGTGGGCGTAAAAGATCGCCCCGATCTCAAGGTCCGTCGCTCCGGGGTTAAAGGCCATCAGCCCCTGGATGTGGGCCTTGACCTTGGTGATGTCCACTTTGTGGACATAGCGCATGGCAATGCCGGTGCAGGCAATCGCCCCGATCAAAAAGAGCGGGAAGAAGTCGGCAGGCAGAGAAATGGCCTTGACCTTCGGGTCCACCAACCGGCGCAAAAAGAGGGCGGTGATCCCCAGTAGGATCAAAAGATCGGTCAGGTAAAAGGTGGGCAAGGTGATCTGGAACAGCCCGTCAAACCTTTCCAAAATCGGGACAAAAAAGGGCACCGGCTCCAGGAAAAACCGGTAGTGCCGCACAAAGATCAGCAAAAAGGACCAGTGGAACAAAAGCCCAAACAGCCAAAGGCTTTTGTCCGACTCGTGGACCAGCCGGGGGCCGTTTTTCTCGTCTCTTTTTAAGGTGGTCCAGGTGTTGCGAAAAAGGCTGCGGAACACCAATACTTCCAAAGCCATCCGTACCACTACCCCCAATTTGGTGTGAGGGGATTCCAGTTCGTTGGCCTTGATCCAGTCCAAGGACTTCGCTTGCCCGCAGGTGGTCTGGATGCGGAAGGGAACCGGCACTTTAGCCCAGGAGAGGATCTTGGCCGAAAAGCCCACCACAAACACCACAAAGGCCAAGTAGGGCAGCAGGACCCCCAAAAACCACTGGGCCCCCGCCTGGGCGAAAAAATAGGCGGCGGCACCCAAAACCAAGGTGGTGACAAAGGGAAGAAGGATTCTCACGGTCGTTACCTGATTAAAGTTTTCTAAGCGCCCCAAAGCCGCTGTTGGCCAATTGGATCAGTTTTTCGGTCTGGAGGGTCTGCTCTTCCACCTTGAGTTGAAAGATCCTTTCACGACATTTGACGTAAATGTCGAAAGAAAGCCGCAACAGTTGGTCCACTACGTTGTCAAAGCCCAAAAGTTCGGGGTCTTGGGGGGAGAGACCTTGTTTCTCCGCCTGGGTCCGAACGATCCGTTTCAAGTAAAACAAAAAATTGAGCGCTTGGCTGGGCAACAGTTCCTGCACCGCCAACACCCGGATCACTTGGTCGAGCAAAGGGGCCAATTTGTTGGCATCGGTCCCTTCCAAAAGCTCAGCATAAAGCCCCCTCAGCCCCGAGGCCAGGGTGTGGCCCAAGGGGTTTTGGTAAAAGTCTCGGGAGGATTTTAAAAACCGCCAAGCCTCAACCGGGTACAGCTCAAAAACCGCATTCAGCCAAGCTTCCAAGATGGAATCCTGCTGTTCCCTGAGCAATGTTTCCAGATCCATCACCGCCTAACCGCAGGTGCAGGTGCCCTTGCCCGAACCGCAACTGCCCGAACCCTTGGTGGTTCCGCAACTGCTGGGGTCGTTGGCGGGAGCGTCTTGGGGATTCATAAAGATAAACTGCTCGATGCCGTCATGCTCCCCAAAGTCGATCACCATGTCCTTGATGTTCGGCTCTGTTTCTTCATCATAGCAGACCTTAAGGCCCGCCATTTCAAACTGCTTGTCCTCAGGGGTGGCGTGGTCAAAGCCCATGTTGTAGGCAATCCCCTGGTCGGGGTGCTTGCGGGCGGCAACCCGCAAAAACAAGCCGGTCTCGCCGATCTGTTCCATGGACTCCAGAAACTTTTCTGCCGCCTTTTGGGAAATCACAAACATCTGAACCTCTGGGTAAAGGTGGACATGGATGGAGGTATGGCCTCCCCTACTCTGGGCACAGGTCCCAGAGCCGGGGGAGGAAAAACAAACGGGAGGCCCTGGAGCCTTACCCTTTTGCGGAACCTTCCTGGTGGGGAATTTCCAGCCAGGTACCGTTGAAGTAGGTGTAAACCAACTTCTCGCTGTCCACCAAGACCCGGATTGCGTCTTTGCAATCGTCCTTGCTGACACCGTCATCGGCAAATTTGGCCACCATGGCTTTGCTCAAGTCGCCGGGCTTGTAGCGCTTCACGCCGGCTGCTTCGGTAACCATTGCCAACATGGCATCGGCAATGGTTTGGGTATCTACTGCCATAAGGTCTCCTTTAGAAACGCAGGTGAGTGGAAGCGTTGTACGACTTGGTCGCCAACTTGTAATCGTCGATGTGGTACTTGGTGAACTCAAACCCGGTGAGTTTGAAGAACCTCGCCCAACCGATCCGGTCGATCATATCGGCCAACCGCTCCCAAGGTTTCCCATGGGCCTTGTACACATCCACGATGGTCCGCACCGCTTCAACCACTTCAGGCCACCGAGGTGGGTTGTTGGGGATAAAGGGCACCACCATTTTGGTAAACCGAGGGGTAGAACGGGCGTTGGCGCACTTGCCGCCAACCCAAATGGAAAGACCATCGTTGACCGAGTCGGCGATGGGCAGCTTGGGGCAGGCGGTGTAACAAGCGCCGCAGTACATACACTGGGACTCGTTGATTTTCAAGGTTTTTTGGCCATCCAAAATGTCGGCCCGGATAGCGCCGGTCGGACAAGCAGCGATGGTAGTCGGCACCTCGCAGTAGTTGGCCAGATTGTGGGGGTCCACTTTCGGCGGACGGCGGTGGATGCCCAAAATCGCAATGTCCGAAGCGTGAACCGCCCCGCACATGTTGAGGCAACAGGCGACCGCCAACTTCATCCGACCGGGCAGGCTGTGGTTGGTGAAGTCGTCATAAAGGTCGTCCATCACACATTTGACCAGCCCCGAAGCATCGGTAGCACTGGTGTGGCAATGGACCCAGCCTTGGGTATGGATCACGTTGGAGGCCGAGTTGGCGGTACCGCCGACCGGCCAGCCTTCGCTTTGCAGCATGGCGATCATCGGGTCGATGTTCTCGAACACCGGGGTCATGAATTCCACGTTGCTCCGGCTGGTAAACCGCAAAAAGCCGTCGCAGTACTTGTCGGCCACATCGGTAAAAAACCGCAGCGACTTGACGTTCAAAAGCCGGGGGCTGCCTACCCTGACGGTGTAAAGCCGGTCGCCGGATTCGGCCTGATGGACAAATACGCCGGGCTTGATCACTTCATGCCAATCCCATTGGCCGTAATTCTTGAGAATCATCGGCGGCAGGAACTGTTTGTAATCGGGACATCCGATATCTGTTTTTCTGACGTTCATGTAGGTTCCTTAAAGCAAAAGGGGTTAGTCCAATGCAAGTTGCTTTTGGGCGAGTCCGTCCAAAGGGTTTATTTTTCGTCCACTTCTTCGTAGTACTCGTCGTAAAAGACGTAAGGATTCTCCCGGGGATGGATGACCATCTGGATGTCCGGCTTGATCCCGATGCGCTCAAGGAACTCCCCTTTGCCCATCCGCTCCACCAATTCGCCGATCCGCTCTTTGTTTTCTCCGTGGTCGTCCCAAACGTCCCAAAGTTTTTCGAGCAGTTCCTTGAGGTCGTCATAGGGTTTTTCCAGTTCCATGAAGGGAACCAGCACCGAGCTGAACAGTGCCCCTTGGACGATCGGAGCCTTGGCCCCAATCAAAATCGTGGCCCCACGTTCCTTGCCCGGTTTGAGGGCCTTGGGGTAGGCGTTGATGCACTGCATACAGCGCACACAGTTTTCGTTGTCGATCTTGATCTCTTTCCCATCCCAATCAATCGCTTTGGTGGGGCAGAGCAGGACGGCATCCTTGATCGGGTTGCGGCCCTTGGCAACATACTCTTGCATGGCCGCTTGGTTGACCTGGATATGGTCTTTCCAGGTGCCGATCACCGAAAAGTCGGCCCGAGCAATGGCCGAGACGCAGTCGTTGGGGCAGCCGGAAACCTTGATCTTAAACTTGTAGGGGAAGGCAGGGCGGTGAATCTCGTCCTGGTAATGGTGGGTGATGTCGTGGCACAGGTCCAGACAGTCAAACATCGCCCATTCGCAACGAGCAGGCCCAACGCAGCAGCTGGGGGTGCGCAGCGCCGAACCGGAGCCGCCCAAGTCCCAACCCTTTTCGGTCAACGCCGAGAAGATCGGTTCCAATTCGTCGGTGGTGGTGCCCAGGAGAATGATGTCGCCGGTGGAACCATGCATGTTGGTCAAACCGGAACCGTATTTCTCAAAGATGTCGCAAAGGTCTCTCAATGCTTGAGAGGAATAGAACCACCCGGCCGGTTGGTTGACCCGTACCGTGTGAAAGTGGGCTGCGCCGGGGAATTCATCGGGGCTGTCCGAGTAGCGACCGATGATGCCCCCACCGTATCCCTTCACCCCAACGATACCGCCATGCTTCCAGTGGGTCTTTTTATCGACATATGATTTTTCCAGCTGCCGCAACACGTCCCTGACCATCGGTTTGGTGTCCGCCATTTCTTTCATCTCTTTGACGAAACTGGGCCACCGACCTTTGAGCAATTCATCCAACAAGGGCGTTTCGCTTGAGCTGTGCGCTTGGTTTGACATTCTCTCTCCTGGGTTTTGTCAGTGGGGGTTCCGGGGGTCCCGGAATCCCCAAATGGTTTTTCTTGGGTTCGCCCTTTGGCCTAAACGCAGCCGGTCGGCTTGGGCAGCCCGGCGATCTTGCAGGCCTGCTTGGCCGGTCCCGAAGGGAACAGGTCGTACAGCATCTTGGAAGCATCCTTTTTGTCGATCCCGTGCAGGCTGGCGATTTCCTTGGTCAAAATCTTCACCATCGGGGCGATTTGGTACTGACCATAATAATCCCGCAAGAAGTTGATCACTTCCCAATGCTTGTCGGTCATGGTCACGTCTTCGGTCTTGGCCAGATATTCGGCTGCTTCTTTCGACCACTGGGTCACATCTTTTAAATATCCGTCCTCATCGGTCTCGATGGTCTTGCCGTTGACTTCAAAGCTCATGTCGGTCCTCTGGTTAAGGTTGAAAAAACAAGGAAAAACAGTTTCGTAATAAAAGATTTGATATATTCTAATATAACGATATAAAATTACAATAATTTTTTGCATAGCTCGATTTTTTTTTTGGAGCCCCTGGTTTTTGGCTTTAAAAAGCATTGTATAACAGCAGGAAATAAAATTTACTTACGGTCAGCGGAACGAAACCTCGTTTGTTTTTCCCGCCCTCCCGTCCAAAAAACTCAAATTGCTCTATTACAAATCACTCTATTAGAATTACTCTATATACATATGGAGAAACGGAGTCTCGCCAAAATCGGTCCTAGGAGTTTATCAGCAATGAGTGAGTTACGGCAACATTGGGAATCAACCTACCAGCAAAAGAGTTTTGAGCAGTTGGGCTGGTACCAGACCCAGCCACAGAGGTCGATCCAGATGATCGGCCCCAAGGAGGAGGCCCAGCCTTTGATCGACGTAGGGGCCGGCTGTTCTTATCTGGTGGACCATTTGCTGGCGGAGGGGTTTGAGGACGTGACCCTCTTGGACCTGAGCCCGACCGCCCTGGACCAAGTCCACCACAGGCTTGGTGCCCAAAGGGCTCAGGTCAAGCTGATCGCCGCCGATCTTTTGGCCCAGCCCTTGGAGCCCCGTTACCGCTGTTGGCACGACCGGGCGGTGCTGCATTTTTTGACCGACCCGAAGGACCAGCAGGTCTATGCGCAACAGATGAAGGGGGCGTTGCTCAAAGGGGGGAGGTTGGTGATCGGAGGTTTTGCCCCACAGGGGCCGGAGAAGTGCAGCGGGTTGCCGGTGGTGCGGCACAGTATCGAGTCCCTACAGGCCCTCTGGGGGCCGGGGTTTGAGCTGGTACAACAAGCCCAAACCCTGCACACCACCCCTTGGGGGAAGGAGCAGCTTTTTCTTTTTACCCAGTGGCACCGCAAGGGCTAGGCTCCCCCTAAAGCAGGACCCGGCCTTTGTCTCGGCCCAGAAGGTCGGCGATGATTTCCAAGAGGTGCTTCATCTCCACCGGCTTGGACAGATAGTCGTCCATGCCGGATTCCAGGCATTTGGCCCGGTCCTCTTCCATCGCCTTGGCGGTCACCGCAACAATGGGCACATGGCCCTTGAGTTCCCCTTTGGCTTCCTTATCCCGGATCATCTTGGAGGTCCGGTAGCCGTCTAAAACTGGCATCAGGCAGTCCATCAAGACCAAGTCCACCCTTTGGGTGCTCAGGATTTCCAAGGCTTTTTTTCCGTTTTCCGCCTCGATCACCGTAAAATCGTTTAAGGTCAAGATCCGGTGGATCACCGAAGCATTGATGCTGTCGTCTTCCACCACCAGGATTTTTTTCCCTTTGCCGTTCTCCCCTTGGGTTTGTGTCCGCCTGGAGAGCACCCTAGGGGAAGTTTCGATTAAATCCAGGTTTTCCGGTTCTTTGGAGTTCTGGGGAGCAAACACCAACTCCGCCTCCCGGGTGCTAATCCCCGGTTGTGCTTGCAACTCAAACCAAAACAAACTCCCCTCGCCTTCTCTACTCTGGACCCCCAGTTCGCCGCCCATCAGCCGGACTAAATTGAGCGCAATCGCCAGCCCCAAGCCCACTCCGCCGTAACGCCGGGTGGAGCTGCTGTCCACTTGGGTGAAGCTCAAAAAGATCTGGTCGATCTTGGAGGCCGGAATCCCGACACCGGTGTCTTCCACCTCAAAACGTAGGGCCAGAGCCCCTTGGAGTTCGATCTCCTTGACCCGGAGCCGGACCGCACCTTTGGCGGTAAATTTAATCGCATTGGCCAGGAGGTTGGAAAGCACCTTGGTGACCATGTTGGGGTCCACTTGGTACAAACTTTGGGTCAGTCCTTGGGCCGAGCAGGTCAGGTCGAGGCTCTTGGACTTGGCGGCGGCCCAGAACATCTCGCCCAAGTCCTTGAGCAACTGGTTGAGGTCGGTCGGCTCCAGGTGGGCCTGGAACTGGCTGGCCTCGATTTTGGTGATGTCGAGGATCTCGTCTAGCACCCCCACCAGGGCGATGGAGGAATTCATCACCACGTCCAGCATGGAACGCTTGTCCGGCGACTCCTCTTCGGCCAGAAGAATCTGACTCATCCCCATGATGCCGTTCATCGGGGTGCGCAATTCGTGGCTCATGGTGGCCAGAAAGTTGGTTTTGGCTTGGTTGGCCGCCTCTGCATCCCTCCGGGCCTTGAGCAGTTCTTCGTCTCGCTGTTTTTTGAGGGTGATGTCTTCCTTGACCCCCAGGTAGTTGATGATCCGGCCCGAGTCGTCCAGAATGGGGGTGATGGTCACCCATTCCCAAAAGGGTTCCCCGTTTTTCTTTTTGTTGCGCATCTCCGCCTTCCACTGTCTTCCGGCGGTCAGCTCGGTCCAAAGTTTTTGGTAAAACAGGGAGTCGTGGTACCCGGATTTAAACAGTCTGGGGTTTTGGCCGATCACCTCTTCCAGTTCGTAGCCGGTGACCTCCAAAAGTTTGGGGTTGGCATATTCGATCTGCCCGGCCAAATCGGTGATCACCACCGAGACTGGGCTCTGTTCGACCGCCCGGTTCAGCTTGAGCAACATCCCTTCGGCGGCGGCCCGGGCCCGGGCCATTTCGTCAATCGCCGAGGCCAGCCTGCCGATCTCATCGAGCCCGGTCAGGCCAGTGCGGACTGAATAATCCCCCCGGCCTACCCGCCGGGTTACCCCGACAATCCGGTTGATCCGCCGAGAGACGATCTGGTCAAAAAAGACCCCCAGCCCAACGGTCAAAATCCCCAAAATCAAGCAAAACTGGATCAACTGCCGGTAAACCGACTCCAAGGCCTCCCGTTTTTGTCCGAGCAGATCTTCAAAAACCATCAGGTATCCCCGTGAAGGGTCCCGGATGGCCTTGGAGTTTTGGCTCAAGATCAAGGGATAGATCCCCACCAGCCGTCCCCGGTCTTCGGTTAGGTACACTTGGCCCGAAAGATTGCGCCGCACTTCACTCAAATGGGTGAAGATCTGCTGGCGCTCCCCTTCGGGGATCGATTCAAGTTTTTCGATAAACCCTTGCCCCACAAAGGCGGACCGGTTCGAGGCCAGGATCTTGCCCCGTTCGTCAAACAAAAGGATGTAGCTGTAGTCGAGGTCCGAAGCCAGCCCGCTGATCTCCCGGGAGACGGCGGTTTTGTCGTCCTTGGCGTAGGCATGTTCGATGGTGATTTGCAGCCGGGTCATCAGGCGGATCAAGGCGGCGCTGGCCTGAGCCTCCACTTTGTCGTTGGACAAGGAACCGTTGTATTTGATGCTCCACAAGGACAAAGTTGCAGTAAAAAGCAACAGTATCAGCGGAATGGTCAAACGAAGTGGAAACAAAATGGGCTGGTTCATGGTCCTTTTACCGCAGCAAAATAGGGTCGGCCAAACCTTCCAGGCTTACTTTGCGGGACAACAGCTGGTGGCTCAGGAGAAAATCATTGGTCACTCTGGCCGACTGGTCGAAGGGGGAAGGGCTGCCCACAAAAAGCGCCAGATTGGCTTTTTGGTCCAAGAGCTGGACTCCCGCCACGGCCTCCAGGGCCTCTTTGGGATTGAGGTTCAGCTGTTCGCCCAAAAGGGGAGCCATTTGCTCCGGCGCTTCCTGCAACTGCCGGAGCGCCTCAAACCAACCTTCGGCCAAAAACTTCAAAGCCCGGACATCCCCGGCGAGCCAGTCTTCCCGGACCACCAGTACATCAATAATCTCCTGGGGCAGGTCTTTGGAACTGAAGATCTTTTTGGCCCCGGCCCGTTCCAAGGCAGTCTTGTAGGGCTCCATGGTGACCACTCCATCCACCTTCTCTTGCAGGTAGGCCTGGAGATGTTCGTCAACCTCCAGGGGCACCAACTCGAAGTCATCGGGGTGCATCCGGCTCCGTTCCAAGGTCCGGGTCAAAAAATACCCGCCTAATGTACTATTTTCAAAAGCTATTTTTTTGTTCTTCAGGTCGGCCAAACTGGCCAAGGGAGGGCGGGCTAAGATGGCATCGGCCCCGGCCGAATAGTCCAAGACCAGCACCACCTTAAACTGCGTCCCCAGCTCGTAGAGCTGCAGGGTTTCATCCAAGGTCAGGGCGGCGGCCTGGATGGCTCCGTTGCGCAGCGCCTTGAGCGTCATGCTGGTGCTGGGGTATTCCACAAAATCAACACCTTTGCCTTGGTAGAGCCCCAGCCTTCGGGCTAGGTAAAAGGGAGCATAGCCCGGCCAAGGGTTGGTCCCGACCAGCAGGTTGGGCTTGCGTCCACTAGGCGGCGGCAGCACCGTTTCGATCAACCGTTGCAGGTTCCCAACCCCAAAAAGATCGGTAATGAGCAGGACAAAGAGCCCACCCAAAAGCCCCAACGTCAGTCTGGAACGCATCAGTCAGACCTCAAAAAAAGAGGGGGATTCCCAACGCAGTTGGACCACAGGCCAAAAGCAGGGTCCGTACACCTTCTGGAGCCTATCATGGGTACAACCAAGAGACAAGGACAAGATCAAGAGCAGAACCGGTCTTTTTGCCCCAAGAAGGAGGCCAATCTGGCTGCACCGCCGGGTCCCAGCTAGGCCATTTTGACCTAATCTTGGTTGGATGATAAGGCTTACTTAATTAAAAACATTATGTTTTATGGAATGGTACGGCCTTTGAAATTAAGAAACTCGTAAACACACCCAACCTCAACCCAAACCCGAGGAGGTCATCATGGTTGGTACTCACCCCCGTTTTGATGCGCTTTGGGATCTGCAAAGCGCTGTGGAACAAGCCTTCGGCAGCAGTTTTTTTGGTCCCTCTCCCTGGACCAACGCCAGCCCAAAGGCCAACGTCTTTAACGAGGGAGACAATTATTTGGTCACCCTGGAATTGCCGGGGCTAAAAAAAGAAGACTTGAACCTGGAATTCAAGGGTTCGGCCTTGCGGATCAGCGGCAAACGGCAGGTTTCCCTCCCCCAAGAGGCCAGCACCCACAGAAGGGAGCGGTCGGACTACCAGTTTGACCGGACCTTGAACTTTAAAGAAGAGATCGACCCGGAGAAGATCAAGGCAGAACTGAAGGACGGGGTCTTGGCGGTCCTCTTGCCCATCTGCGAAAGCGCCAAGCCCAAGGCCATCCTGATCGGCTGACTTGAACCTTTACCCACCAAAGGAGGAACCATGGACAACAAAACTGCATCGGCCACCCAGCACAAACAAGCCGAGACCCAGCCGGAGATGCGGGCCGAGTCGCTCCGCTACTACCAACCTCTGGCCGACATCCTGGAGACCGACCAAGCGCTCTTGGTCACCTTGGACATGGCCGGGGTCACCAAGGACCGGGTCGAGGTCTCGTTGGAGAAAAACCAGCTGACCATCGAAGGCCGGATCGACACCCAAAGGTACGAGTCCCTCAAGGCGGTTTACGCCGAATACAACATTGGCCATTACCGCCGTACCTTCCTGCTGTCCCAGGAGATTGACCGGGAAGGCATCCAGGCGACCTTAAACGACGGGGTTTTGCAACTGACCCTGCCCAAACGGGCAGAGGAACAGGCCCGGAAGGTGACGGTCCATTAAGGTCCGGGGCACACCACCAGGGAGCACCGCAACACAAAGAAGGGGGAGTGTCCCAGGGCACTGCCCCCTTTTTTTCCTTTCGACTTCGGGCAAGATGAGGTACAATACCCCAAACCTTTTCGGAGTCTCAAGGATGATCGACCTCAAGGAGCAGGAAACCCAAGCCGCCTTTTTGGCGGACCAGCTCAACGACGGGGAAATCGACAATGTCCGGCTGATGCTGCAAATGGTGAAGGGCTATTATGCCCATTTCCCCCGGCTCTTGGCGGACCAGCGGTTTCGGGTTCGGGCGGGGGTCTATGTGCTGCTCCAGGAATTGGCGGAGACGGGCTGCGAAGGCTGCGGCGGTCTGGCCAAGTTGATCGAACCGATCCTGCACCACAAGGAAGCGGTCTTCCGTGCCGATGCGGCTACCGCCTTGGGGGTGATCGGCGGTCCCGAACAGGTCCACGCCTTGAGGCCCCTGTTGAGCGACCCCCAGTTCCAGGTTGCCGAGTTGGCCGCCGAATCGATCAACGAGATCTTGGAACGTTACCCTTCTTAAGGCCGTTTCTGCCCCAAGCTCACCTCCAACCTCCGGGCCAAGGCCTCGATCCGGGCCACTTCCTTGGGTTCCTCCTTGGCAAACCTCTGGCAAACAAAGTAGGCGGTCTGCAAAACCGTCTGGACCCGAGGGTGCTTGGGGACCTTGTGGGGGTCCAGGTAACGGTCCAGGGTTTTGGTCCGGTAGGTACCTTTTTTGTCCGCCGCCGCAATCCAAAGACCACTCTGGTCGGCCAGCTCCACCTTGTCGGCCCGGGTTTTCCGCTCCCACAAGGCCAAACAGGCTCCCATCAATTCGGCGATCAATTCGGGCATCTTCACCCTCGCCGGGGAGACCGCCTTGGGACCCACCTTGGGGAAGTCCAACTGGTAAGCCAAGGGGCCAAAACTGTCCTTGCCTTTTTGTCTTTTTTTGACCCGAAAGACTTGGGCACTCACAAAAGGAGGCTCGGGCAGCTCCAGCCGTTCTGGCCCAAAGGCCAAGGCTCCACCGTTTTCGCTGCGAAAGAGCCACAAGGAGCGTTTTTCCTTGGCCGTAAACAGCACCAGTCCCATCTTGGGGCCCAACTCGCCGATCTGCTCGAACAGCCAGGGCCAATCCAAGGGTAGGTATTGGCTTAAAGGCTGGCTTAACGCTTCAAGCAGACTGCCATCGAGCAACAACAAAGCTTCGGGGCTGAGGTATTGGATCAAAAAATTGGGACTAAAGCCAATGACCGGAGCCCCCAAGGGCAAGCCCACCTGCCCCATCAGGGGGACCTGCTTGGCCAGCAAGCTGAGCTGCCACTCCCGCAAGGAAAGTTGCTGTTCCAGGTTGTCCCCCCTTTGGGTCAATTCCAAAAAGTGGGTCTTCTGGGCCAAGTGAAATTCCAGTTTGGCCAACAGTTCGTCGGGGTTTACCGGTTTTTTTAGGCAGTCGTTCCCACCGAGACGCAACAATCTTCCAAACTGGGGGCTTTCCTCTTCGTGGACCAAAAAAATCACCGGCAATTCCCGTTTGCCGTAATTTTCCCGGACCTCGGCGAGCACATCCAGCCCGTCCAGGCCGGTCATCGAAAGGTCCACCAGGATCAAGTCCACCTTTTCTTGTTCCAGCCACTCCAGCCCCATCTGCCCGCTGGAGGCGGTCAGACTGTCGAACCTTTGTTGCAGGTAGAGCTTCATCAGGTTTAAGGTCCGTTCCTCTTGGGTGATCACCAAGACCTTGGGCTGCGGACCGCCCGGGGGCTTTTCCTTGGCCGAAAGGGGGGGCAAGGGCGGCAGTTTGGGCCAAGGGGCCGTACCAAACCAAAGGCTCACTCGGGTGCCCTGGTTCGGTTCGGAGGAAATCACCCAGCCGACACCCATTTCTTCGGCCAGCGCTTTGGCCAAGACCAAGCCATAGGTGTCCGAAGGAACAGGGTCGAGCCCCAGTTCCAGCCTCTTGAGCTGTTTGGGGTCCAGCCCCGCCCCTTGGTCCGCCACTTCTACCAGCACCTTGTCGTCCTGAAGCTTGGCCACCAGGAGGATCGCTCCCCCAAAGGTGAGCCGGACCGCATTTTCCAACAGCAGGTGCAAGAGGCAAGAAAGGGACTCTTGGGGGTAAGGTAGGGTGATTTCCTGATCCACCTTCAAAGACAGGAACATTCCCTTCCGTTCCAAGACCGGACCAAAGGTTTCCGCCAGTTCCTCGGCCAGGACTGCCACCCGAGTGGGAACCAGGGGTTTGGGGGCCGGGGAGGCAGGTGGAGACTGATTTAGAAACCGCTTGGCCTTGGCCCGGAGGGCCTCTTGCCGTTCGCCCAACTCTCGAGGCAGAACCGGTAGGATTTCCACCAAAGCGGACTGCAACTGCAACAAGGATTGGATCGCCAAAGCGGCTTCCTGCAACCTTCTAGTCAGGTATTCCCGGGTAGTACGTTCCGTTTCTTGTTCACGCATGCAAAAAAACCAGGCGATTTGGCTTTTGGTCTTGGAAAGGTAGGGATCAATGCCCTCAAGGCTAGCAGATTGCCCCAAAGGGACCACAAGAAATGCGGTCAAAATCGGCCAAAAACCGAACGGTTTTTTGGTTTTGGCCGGAAAAATTGGGTGCTGTTGGGGGAAAAACTTTACCTCGCCCATAACCAGAGCCAATCCAGTCTCTTTTTCTGTCGGATTTTGTTTGGCCCCAGGCTCCGGGGCACGTGAACCCTAGGGTCAATCCAATGGGGTATGGAAGGGGGCAAGAACCCAGGCAAAGGGCAAAACAACCTCACTGGCCGGAGACGGGGGCAAGAGAGGGAAAGCGGCAAGCAGAGGCCCGACGGAGACTGCCGGTGCCGGATTGAGGGGACAAAAAGAGGTATTTGGGTGCCTGAGGAGCAGGGGCCGGTGCCGGTTTAGGGGGAGTAACCAGGCCGCAGGTTTTTCTCCAGGAAAACCGGTTTTTTGGCGCCCAGGCCCAGGGGGCTGGCTCAAGAGGAAAAAACTCGGCCTGCCTCCCGTCCTTAAGCCCCCACCATTTCAGGGAATCTCCGGCCTTTTGATGCCTAAGGGTTGGGTCAAGGAGCCCAAAAAGGCGACCAAGTCGTAGATTTCCCGTTCGCTCAGTTCCAAGGGCTTCAGCTCCAGGTCCTTGTTCCCCTTCCCGCCCCCTTGGTTGTAAAACCGGACCACCGCTTCCAAGGTCCCCAGGGAGCCGTCATGCATGTAGGGTGCGGACAAGGCGATGTTGCGCAAGCCCGGAGTCTTAAAAGCCTTGTAGAGAATTTTTCGTTTGTCGATCTGGTAGCGGCCCAGGTCGGGACTCTCCAGGCCCAGGTTGTGGAAGCCGTTGTCGGTCAGGTTGGGGCCTTCGTGGCAGACCGCACAATGGGCCTTTTCCTTGAACAGCGTCAGCCCCCTCACCGCCGCCGGGTCAAGGGCCGACTTGTCCCCCTGGAGGTACCGGTCATAGGGGGTTTCGTTGACCACCAAGGTACGCTCGAAAGCCGCAATCGCTTGGGCCACCGTACCGGCGGTCAAACCTTCCTGGGGGAACTGTTTGGCAAAGGCCTGGGCATAAAAGGGAACCGCCTGGAGTTTGGGCAGCAGTACCTTCAGGTCCATGGCCATCTCCTCCGGGGACAGGACCGGCCCCAGGGCCTGTTCTTCGAGGCTCTTGGCCCGGCCGTCCCAAAAAAACCGTACCCCCCAGGCCAGATTGTACAGGTGCGGGGTATTGCGGCCCAGTTTCCCATCGTTGGTGCCCAACCCCAAGGCCAAACCATCGGAAAAACCCAGGTCCGGGTTGTGGCAGCTGGCACAAGAAAGGCGGTCATTGATCGAAAGTCGGGGGTCAAAAAACAGGACCTTGCCCAATTCCACCAATTCGGCGCTGGCCGCAGGACCCAAAGTGGACGGGTCGGGCCGGTCCAGGGGGGCGAAAGCGAGGGCCTGGGGGTGGGGGCCAAACAACTGGGCCAAGACAACCCAAGGGAGCCAAAACGAACGGTTCATGCCAGAGACTTGGGGGTAAGGTTTTTAGTAGTCTGGACCGATGGACCTTTGTAGTTCAGCCTTGCCGTTGAGTGCAACTCTTTTTTGACCCATTTTGCCCGAACCGGGCATTCTTAAGGTATTCAATTGTTCTTACAACATAAAAAATGAATCCCCCCGACGGATAGGGGCCCCCTCCCGATCGACCAGGCCGAACCTCCTTCCCGCTGGGGGCAGTCTTGAGGCTCCCTCCCCGCTGGTTGTGCCCTCAAGCCCCCGAGCCAACGGGTGCTTGCTGCCCCCCAGGCGAACCACCAGAGCCGCTCTTTTCCCGCTAGGCCGTTGGCAATTAACACCGCCACTTCACGTAAAAACACAGTATATCAGTATATTGAATTTAATCCCTGCCGGGAAGGTTCTCCCCTAAATTTTGTTTGCATTGACTGGTTGACTGAGGAGCAATTTTCCAAAACACTGGCGCTAGGCTCATGTCCCCCATTTCCCCTGGGCTAGGGGCAAAAAAACACAGGAGAATTTGTGTCCGAAGAATTTTTGCTCCGCTGGGTGATTCTTCCACCCGAGCCCAACCAGTCGTCCCAGACCCTTGAGCTGTGGGTCACCAACGGCAACAACCACAAAACCAACCTGAACGGGATCGTGTGGTTGGACGGGACAACCCAAAAGCCCCTGCGCCTCCAAAACCCCAGCCAAGGCCCCACCGGCTTCGGCCCTTGGTTCGAGTTGGAAGCCTACCAAACCAAAGTGGCCCGACTGGAACCCGAGCCGGGGTTGGTTTTGGCGTTGCAGCAAAACCGGGAGCTGCACTGCTTTTTGTCCCACCTGCCTTGGCCCAAAGCCATCCGGCCCATCGCCATGGTCAACCTGGAAGGCAACTGGATCGACCAGGAAGCCCTGGGGCAGATCAAGCCCGAACCCAACTCCTTTTGACCCCAATCTTGGGCCATTGAGCCACGAAACCACACCGGAGAATTGGAATGAAACGGACCCTTTTGATCGGCCTCTTCTGTTTTGCCCTGGCCAGCTCCGGTTTTGCTTGGGTCCCCGAACGAAGAACCGACGGCGGCACCAAGGAGTTCGGCTGGTTTTTTGCCCCCACCCCGATCAAGTTGGAAGGCATCGGCCAAGGGGTACCGGTATTTGGCCTTTTGTCGAACTTCTACGAGACCACCGACTTGATCTTCGTCAAAACCCTGCCGGGGGGAGACTTTGACCTGAACGTCTATTTGCTCGACCAGCTCCCGGCCTTTACCGACCATATCCTTTTAACCGCCGGGTCCTTTGACCAGCTGGCCACCTACAGCCTCTATGGCCGGGGCGTTGATTCCTCCAAAGACGACTTCATCCGCCCCTTGGCCCGGTCCAAGGGGAACTTTTACCAAGTCAAGCTGCTCGGTTGGGAAGAGCGGCTCCAAGGGTTCTACCAGGTTTTCCGGGGCACCCAAGAGGTCCGTAAAACCTACGATGCCAAAGGAAACCTGCTGTCCGAGCAGACCAGCAAAAACGACTTTGACGGAAAAACCTACGGTGCCATCCTGGACCTCACCGATGAGGTGGTGGACCCGCGGATCGGGGTGCGGATGGGCCGCAAGTACATCCCCTCCAAAAGCAACATTGCCCTCAAAAGCGACATCACCGTAGTGGACACGGACTTTAACGTCTATATCCCCTTTTTCCACAAAGACACCTTGGTGATGTCCGGGTTTTTGTCCACCTCCCAGATCGACCGTTCCGGGGTGACCGATGAAGCCACCGCCAGGGTGATCTACAACCAGAATTGCGACCCTACCTCTCCCTTTTATTCGGCCTGCAAGGCCAGTGAGGACAAACTGGTCAACGAGTTCCTTTCCTACAACCGGTACGGCAACGCCACCCCCTTGGGCGGCTCCAACCGGTTGCGCAGTTACCCCCAAGGCCGGTTCTCCGCCGGAAGCACCTCCTACCAGGGGATTGAGTACCGGTTCAACCTGGCCGATGACCCCAAGGAGGTCAACTGGTTCTTCTTGGGCGGAATCCAGACCCTTTTCCAAGTTGCCTTTTTTGCCGAACAGGGGACCGTCTCCGAGACCCGTTCGGGCCTAGGCTCCAACCTCAAGTCCTCCTACGGGGCCGGGTTGCGGGCGTTGATCTCGGGCTTTGTGTACCGGCTGGATGTGGCGACCGGAAACGAAGGGGTAGGGGTGACCTTGTTCATCGACTACCCGATGCAACTCAACCCCATCAACTGAGGTTGGTCCGGCCCCGGCGGTTTAGGAAAACCAGCCGGGAAACCGGGCCTTCAGTTCCTTGGTCAGGTTCCGAGACAAGGGCAGTTGCACCTTGGCCCCGGTCGAGTCTTCCAGGGTCAGCTCAAAGTGCCGGGCCGAAGTACTCACCTTTTGCACCCACACTGGATTGACGGCGTAGCTCCGGTGGATCTGTACCAGTTTCCCCTCACCGATCACCTGGACCAACTTGCCTAGGGAAATGCGGACCTCCTTGGCGCTTTGGGGAGAGGCACTGAAAAACAAACTACAGTAAGGGGAGTTGGCCTCAACGTAAAAAACCCGGCCCAACAAAGGCTCCACCTCGGTTAAAACCTTTTTCAGCTCTCCATCCTCGATCAGGCTGCTCAACCGGGCCAAGCTGCTGTCCGCCTGCCCCAAGAGCCCTTCCAAATACTCGACCTCCACCCGGCTGAAGGCCGGGGCCAAGGGGTGGCGCAACAGCACCACCAAGGTTCCGCTGGAAGAGGACAGCCTGCCCAAGGCCAAATGCCGCCCCGCCAGGGTCGGCCCTTGCGGTTGGCCCAGGATTTTGTCCCAGGGGGCTGGGGCCAGTTGGTCTTGGACCAGGACGGTTTCCTCCGGCGGGAACAAGTCGGCGGTTTGTTCCTGCAACTGGCCGGTCAGCCGGGATTCGCCCCCGGCAGCCGGACGGTGCAGCACCTGTTCATCCAAGTGGTAGAGCGCCGCTTCCTCAAAGTCGAGGTTGGCCGAGAGTTCCCCTAAAACCGCCGACAACACCTCCTCCACCCCCTTGAGCTGGGAGACGGAGCTACCGAACCGGCGCAAGGATTCAAACTTCTGGGCGATGGAACGGTTGTTGAGCTGGTTGTGCAGCCGAATCAACAGTTCTTCCCGGTTGAAGGGTTTGTAGATGTAGTCGTTGGCCCCCAGTCTGAATCCCTCCTCCAGGTCCTGCATCTGGGTTTTGGCGGTCAAAAAGATGATCGGCAGCTTGTGGGCGGAAAACTGCTTTCTCACCTGGGCGCAAACCTCAAAGCCCGAAATCTTGGGCATCATCACATCCAGCAGGATCAAGGCGGGGACCTGGGTTTGCAACAGCTCCAAGGCCTGTTCCCCGCTGGCCGCTTCAACCAAGGTGAAGGGGGCGTTTTCCAGGTAGTTGGCCACCACCTGACGGTTGACCGGGTCATCGTCCACCAGCAGGATGACATCCTTGGCCCTGCCGCTGGGGGCTACCCTCTGGGGCTTTGCCGCTAGGCTGGCTGCGCCGGGCACCGGTTTTGGTTCCCTCAACCGGGCAGGCCGGGCGGGCGGGCGAACCGGCGGGGGAGAGTGGGTGGGCTGCAAACTGCCGGGCAGGTCGAACCAAAATTCCGCCCCCGCCCCCAGACGGGAGCGGACCTGGAGGGTGCCGCCATGGGCCTCGACCAGACTTTTGGCCAAACTGAGGCCCAGCCCCGCCCCGGCATAGTTGAGCGCCGCCGTTTCCTGGCCTTGCCGATAGGGCAGGAAAATGACCTCCTGGTCCTCGGGGGCAATGCCGATCCCGGTGTCCGAAACCCCCACCACCACACCCGTCCCTTCCACCTTGGCCTTGAGGCGGATCTCCCCTTGGTCGGTGAACTTGACCGCATTGCCGATCAGGTTAAAGAGAATCTGTTGCAGCCGGTTTTCATCCACAAAAATCAGCGGAAAATTGGGCTCGATCTCCCTTTGGAAGGCCAGGGATTTTTCCTGCAAAAACAGCCGGAAGTGGACCTGCACCCAGTCCACCAACAGACCCATATCCACCCAGGTCCGGTGCAGTTCCAGCCCTTGGTTGTTGATCTTGGCAAAGTCGAGGATGTCGTCCACCAAAAGGCCCAGCCGTTTGGCGCTGGTGGTGATGATCTCCAGGTTGGCCTTGAGTTTGGGTTCCTGGAGTTGGCTTTTGCCCTGGAGGTCCTGGGCGATGCCGATGATCCCGTGCAGCGGGGTCCTCAGGTCATGGGAAACTTGGCTCAAAAATTGGTCCTTGAGCCGGTCGAGTTGGTTCAGTTCCTGGTTGCGCAAGGTGAGCGCCTCGCCGATCGCCTGGGCCTGGGTGAGGTTTTGCTCCTTCAGGTCGTTGATCCTGACCACCAAGGCAATTGAGAGCAGGGCCATTTCAAAAAGTGACCCATATTCCATCGAATAACGGGTCAAGTGGTTGCTCGGCACAAACCCAAACCCCCGGAGCAGCGAAACCAAGATCCCCGCCAAAAAAAAGCTCCAAGCCAGGGTATAGGGGGTTGCCGGGCGGTATCCCTTGGCCCTGGAATAAAACCCCAGTCCAAGCAGGACACAACAGGTTCCCACCAACATCAGGTAGGTCAGTCTTTGGACCACTACAAACGGCCCCAGGGGAATCAGGACCAAGGGCAACAGGGTCAAACAGGCAAACCCCCAGGCGGCCCGGTGGACCTTGGGGCTGAGGTTTTTGATCTCCAAAAATTCGGTCCCGAACAACACCGCCAAAAACGACCCGGTGTCGATAAACACCTCGGTCGCCCAATCGTTCCAGCCCGGATGGTCGGGCCAGAGCAGGTAAAACCCAAGACCCAGGGCACAGAGCTGCAAGACCATAAAATTGGCCAGAAACAGGATGTAATAAAGGTAACTCCGCTCCCGGATGCCTAAAAACAAAAAGAAGTTGTACAGCAAAATGGTTGCCAGTCCGCCAAAGTAGGCGGCATGAACCATCTTAAAGCGGCTTTCCTGTTCGTGAAATTGCGCCAAGCCGTACAGGCCTAGAGAAAGCTCCATCACGTGCTTGGTTTTGCACCGAAGGTAAAGGGTCTGGGGCCCCTGGAGGGGCAAGGTAAACCGAAAGCCAAGGTGGTAATGGTCAAAGGCCCGCTGGGAAACCTTGAGGTCGGCTCCACTTTGCTGGACCCGGTAAGACCCGTCCGCTTGGGGCAGGTAAAGGGCGAACTCGGAGATCCACCAGAACTGCTGGTCCAAGACCCACTCCTCGCCGGGTCTCTGGTTGTCCAGCTCCAGCTTGAGCCAATAGATCTTGTCGGTAAAATCTTGGTTCCACTCGCTTTGGGGAAAGGGCGCAAAGGCCTGGGCCAGGTCCAACCGCTGTACCTGTTCGATCCCCAGGTTCGGGTCGGAGGTGATAAACACCGACAGTGCCCCTTCCAGGCTGCTTTGTCCAAACTGCTCGGACAAGACCAGTCTGGCCTTAGAATCGCTCCCCAGCGCTTCCAGGGCCAACAGGAATAGACAAAGCAGGGCCAAACCCGTCTTCCGGGCGGTTTGGTCCTGCGGTTTGTCCTGTTTTGGTTGGATCCCAACCCAGCGTTTTTCCATTTTTTTTGGCCCCAGGGACCGTAGCGTTGAGGTACTACTCGGGTTCTTACCCTACCCTTTCGGTACAAACTGAAGGTTGATCCACAAATAAAAACAAAACATTACCCAGCGGGCTTTGCCACTTCCCGACTTGATCCTTGAAGGAACACCCAAAACCTCTTTTGATGGGGTACACAAAGACTTTTTCCCGCCGGTAGGTCCAAAGTCGAGGTATATGCCAACCGGGGGAGATAAAGCAACCGACCGATGTAAACCTGGGGCCGACCAGGGCCGTTGCCGGACCTTCGGGTTTGGCTCCAGGTGGTAAAATGAAGCCTTGGAAGGGAACCCCCAGTGTCGGGGACCCCAAAGGGGCCAATCTCCAAGCAGGAAAAGAACCGTTGGACCAACCCAAAAGCTCTAGGCAAACCTACAAAAAAGCGGAAAAACGGTTTTTTCTGGCCCTGGTTTTTTTGTGCTTTTTGGCCTCCCCCTTGTGGGCCCAAGAGGTGCTGGTCTTCTCAACCAGCCACAACAGCCAAGGGCTGACCGAAGTCAAAGAGCCCGAGGGCCGGTTGGAAGTGACCGTCTCCGCCTTTGACCCGATCCTGGAATTCCACACCCCCGGCCAAGCGCAGGTGGAGGTCTCGGGCAGTTCCGGCCATGCGGTGATCCCCTACCGGCTGACCCAAACCGAGACCACCTTTACGGTGGAAGTGGTGACGGCCAAAGGCCGGGTGCGAAAGGACTTTGTGCTGGTCTGGGTCAAGCCCCAGGAGTCCGCTCCCGCCGGAGAAACGTTCTCCTTGATTTCCCTCTTGGGTCTGCAAAACTCGGACAACGTCACCAATCTCCCGGCCGGTGCCCAAGTTTCGGGCACCAAAGCCAGCTTGACCTTGATCCCCCGATACTCCACCAGGCTTGAGGGTTTAGACCTGCCGTTGGAGGTGGGGGGGATCCTGCTCAAGGAAAAATACGGTTCCACCGACCTCGCCCCCCAGGAGATCAACTTCGCCCAAGCCTCCTTAACCCTTAAGGGGACCACGGAGCTGGGGGACTGGAAGACCCAGGTGGGGGCCAACGACATCGGCACCCAAACCCAAGGCCTGGGGGCCAAGACCCCGCTGGAGACTGACCGCTTTTTGGCCTTAGGATTTGGCCCCAGTCCCTGGGAAGACAACCGGCTGGGGCTGGAGCTGACCCTGACCGCCAAAGACCTCAAGGCTGGCACCGATCCGCTTTACAATGGCGACGGGATTTTTTACCTCTTGGACCTCACTTGGATGAGGCCCCTGGGGGCCTTCCGGTTCCGTTCCAAGGCTTCCTCAGAGCGCAACGATGCCAAAAGCGGCTATCAGGATTACAGCGCTTACCGATTGGGCCTTAACCTGGACTACCCCATTGCCCAAGACCTCGAATTGGGTGGCAGTCTGGTCCTGCAAAACAAAGGCTTTGCTCGGCATGATCCCTTGAAGGGAGCCCAAGAAAGCGCCACCCAAAGCACTTATGGCCTCAACGCCAACTGGGCCACCCCTTGGGCCCAGGGGTTGAACCTGACCTTGGACCTGAGAAACAAACAAAACCGCTCCAACGTTTCGCAATTGAGTTACCAAACCCGGACCCTTTCCCTTTCTTTGGTCTATTTGAGGTAAAAAAATGGGCAAAAAGTCGCTTCTGTTGCCTCTACTCCTGGTGTTATCCCTGGCCCTGTGTTGGGGTCAATCTGCCCTGGCCCAGGAGGTGGGCCAACTGTTGTTGCTCCAAGGCAAGGTGAAGATCCAAGGACCCCAGGGGGAACGGATGTTGAGCGAGGCCAACCAAACCCTGCCGGTTTTTGCCCAAGACAGCCTCCACACCGGCACCGGCACCAGGGCCAAATTGACCTTACGTTCCGGGGCCGAACAGGTGGACCTGTTTTCCGAGACCTACCTTTCCCTGTCCACCTATGAGCCCGGGCAAAGCCTGCTCTCCCTACCGGTGGGCAAAGCGAAATTTTTGGTCAACTACTTGGGTCTGGCCACTCGCCCCAAGTTTGGGGTCAGGACCGTCAACGCCGTGGTGGGCATCAAAGGCACCGAGTTTGTGCTGCAAAGTTTGGGCAACACCACCAACCTTTTGACCCTGGAAGGGACGGTGGGCTTTGCCGCCCAATCGGCCCCGGAGATCACCATTTTGGTGGAGAAAAACCAAGCCTCCCAAACCTTGGCCGCCACCCCGCCCAGCCCGCCGGTCACCGTGCCGCAAGCGGTGCAGGAAAACATCGCCGGCTCGGACAGCGCCGATCTGGCAGGATGGGATGCCGCCGGGGTCAAGATCGAACCGGTCAGCACCGACCCCACACCGGAAGCCAAACCGACCCCCAAAGAATCGAGTGATCCCAAAGGGGAGACCCAAGACCCCGGTCCCGGCCCAGCGTTAGAAACGGTGGAGGGCCAAGTGGAGCAGGCCAAACAGCAGGTGGACCAAGCCCAAGAAACGGTGAACCAGGAAAGGGTGATCCAAACCCTCAAAGACAAGCCGATAACCCTCAAAGTGACCGACTAGAAGGATGGAGACCATGAAGCTACGTATTGCCGCCGTTTTTGGTCTGGGATTTTTCAGTCTGGCCTTGGGCCTGGGGCTGATGTTTTTGACCGGTTGCAAAAGTCAGTCGGAGGACCTGTCCCCCCCAGTCTCTCGGGTCGCCACCTTGAGCCTTTCCGCCCCCGACCTACAGGGACAAAAGAACCTGTCCGGCTCCGGGCTGGGGACCTGTCTGGTCCAGGTGGTGCCGGGTTCGGTTGACAGCGCCAGCAATCTGGCCGACCCTGCCCAGATCGTGGCCCAAGGGCTGGTGGACCTGGGCAGCAACCAGATCACCTTGACCCTGCCTTTGGACACCCAACTGCGGCTGGTCCGCAAAGGTTGGGTCGGCAGTTACAAAACCACCGCCAACCTGCCTCGGGCTGAAGGGATCGGGGTTTCCGAACTTTTTACCGTTACCGCCCAGACCGACCGGCTCTCCCTGGCCGTCCCGCTGCTCGAAGCTCCCGCCTTGGTCAGTCAAAGCCCGGCCGACGGGGCCACCAATGCCGCTACCGCCGGACTCTCCCTCACCTTCAACAACCCCTTGGACGCAACCAGCCTGGGGATCAACCTGACCGACAGCCGCTGTACCGGTGCCTTCCAGCTCTCTGCGGACAGCTTTGCCACCTGCGTCCGGTGGAGTGCCTTGGCCCAGGACAGCAGCCTCAAGAGTATAAGCCTCTCCCCCGCTACTGCTCTGGCCAACTCGACTCTTTACAAACTCAGGATTACCACCCAAGTCCAGGACTTAAGCGGAAACGGTTTGGTGGCGGAACTGACCAACGGGACTGGTTTTACCACTGTGGCGACCAGCAGTTCGGGCAGTACCACTTCAACCAGCAGTACTGCGACCACCAGCAGCACTTCGACCAGCAGCTCCAGCTCCACCGCCGCCGGTGACACCACCGCTCCAACGGTCAGCTCCGGGACCTTGCGTACCAGTTCGATCAGCGGCAACGGCCTGACTTTGGACTGGACCGCCGCCACCGACGAAACCACCTTGGCTTCGGCCTTGACCTATCAGGTCTATTATTCGACCGCCAACAACCTGGGGACGCTGGCCCAGACCAAAGCCAACGGCACCGCCGCCAATACGGCCACCACGACCATCACCACCTTGTCCCTGAGCGGCCTCAACGGCGGCACCACCTATTACCTAAACGTGATCGTCAGTGACAGTGCGGGGAACCAAAGCCTTTATTCGGGCACCAGTGCCACCACCACCGCTTGGGCACAGCAAGCCTACATCAAAGCCAGCAACTCCAGCGCTTCAACCAACAGCCAGTTCGGCTATGCCTTGAGCCTTTACGGAGATACTCTAGCGGTGGGTAGCCCCTATGAGGACAGCGGTTCCACCACCATCGTCAATGGCACCACCTCGGCCTCCGATGCCACGGCTTTTGATTCCGGGGCGGTCTTTGTTTACCTGCGCACCGGTTCCACCTGGGCCCAACAGGCCTACATCAAGGCAGTTAATACCAATGCCAGCGACACCTTCGGCACGGCGGTGAGTGTTTATGGCGACTTGTTGGCGGTAGGGGCCCGGATGGAGGATGGGGGCTCGACGACGATCATCAACGGCACTACGGCGGACACGGCCAATGGGGCCCTGAACATCGGGGCGGTTTATGTGTACGCTCGCACCGGTACCAGTTGGGCCCAAGAGGCCTATATCAAAGCGGGGAATCTGGTCAGTGCCATGGGCTTCGGCGAAGCGGTGGCTTTGGGTACCGATACTTTGGTGGTCGGGACTTCCGGGGAGGACAGCAGCGTCACCACCATCACCAACGGCACCACCGTGCCCGGGGACATGAACCTGACTTACGATTCCGGGGCGGTGTATGTTTACCGGCGGACCGGGACCAGTTGGGCTAGGGAAGCCTACATCAAGCCAGCCAATACCTATGCCGGGGCCTATTTTGGTTTTTCTCTCTCTCTTTCCTCAGAGACCCTGGCGGTGGGTTCCTACCTGGAGCGCAGCCTGCAAACCACCATCACCAACGGGACTACCGCCAGCGCCGACATCAGCGGGACCGGGGTAGGAGCGGTGTACATTTACAAACGGACCGGGGTCAATTGGGCGCAAGAAGCCTACCTCAAGGCCCCCAATGCCGAAACGGGGGACGACTTTGGTTATTCGGTTTCCTTGGCCGGGGACAGTTTGGCCGTGGGTGCCCCCATGGAGGACAGCAACCAAACCACCATCACCAATGGGACGACCGGCAGCAGCAACAACAGTGCCAGCAGCGCCGGAGCGGTGTACGTCTATAAACGGACCGGGGTTAACTGGACTCAAGAGGCTTATGTCAAAGCGGTCAACGGGGAGGCGACCGATAGCTTTGGCGGGAGGGTTTCGATCAACGGCAACACCTTGGCGGTCACCGCTTGGCAAGAAAAGAGCAACCAACAGGGCATCACCAACGGCAGCACCGCCAGTGCCGACAATTCCGCTGCTTACGCCGGAGCGGTGTATGTTTACCAACGTTCAGGAACCAGTTGGGCCCAAGAGGCTTATGTCAAGTCGGCCAACCTGGAGGCCAATGACTACTTTGGAGGGGCCAACTTCACCGGCGGCACGGCTCTGGCTATTGAGTCCAACACCTTGGCGGTTGGCGCTCCCGGCGAAGACAGCAACCAAACCAGCGTCACCAACGGCACCACCGCCAGTGCGGACAATTCGATCTCCAATGCCGGGGCGGTTTACATCTACCTGCGACAGTGACACAATGAAAGCCAGATCCAAAAAAGGGGGGCCATCGGTGAAACCGGAACCAGGATCAACATGAAGTTGTGTTACGGAGCCCTGGGAATCGTTCTGGGGCTGGTCTTGGTTGGCTGCAAGGCCCAAGAGTCGGACCTGACCGGGAAGGTTTCCCGGTCCACCCGATTGACCCTGGAAGACCGACCGACCCAAGGGCAGCCGTCCTTGAGCGGGTCGGCCTTGGGGACTTGTCTGGTCCAAGTGGTTCCAGCCTCACTCACCCAAGCCAACAACCTCGCCGACCCAACCCAGATTTACGCCCAAGGCTTGCTGGATTTGGGGACCCAACAAATTACTCTGACCTTGCCGCTGGACACCTCCCTGCGGCTGGTCCGCAAAGGTTGGAAAGGGACCTACAAGCTAGGGGAGACCAAGCCCAGTGCCGATGGGGTAGGCCTTTCGGAGCCCTTTACGGTCACCTCCGGCACCGACCAACTCTCTCTTTCGGTCCCCCTGGACGAGGCCCCGGCCCTGGCCAGCCAGAGCCCCGCCGACGGAGCCACCGGGGTGGCTTTGGCTTCAGCCTTGACCTTGACCTTCAACAACCCCATGGCCGCAACCAGCCTGAGTACCAACAGCACCGGCACCGGTTGCACCGGCTCGGTCCAGCTTTCGGCGGACAACTTTTCCGGCTGTGTCAAGCTGGGGGCCGCAACTTTGGACAGCAGCCTCAAGGTCTTGACCGTGACCCCTGCTGCAGCGCTGGACTACAGCACCACCTACAAACTGAAGCTCACCCAGGGGGTCACCGACTCAAAGGGCAACGGCCTAGGGGCGGAGCTAGTGAACCCCACCGGATTCAAGACCTTGAGTTCCGACAGCACTGCTCCTACCATCGGCACCGGCACCTTGACCGCCAGTTCGGTAGGCAGCTCGGGCCTGACCCTCTCTTGGATTGCGGCGACCGACACCACCACCGGGGCGGCGGCCTTGACCTACCAAGTTTATTATTCAACCAGCAACAATCTGACCACCCTAGCTTTGACCAAAACCAACGGCACCACCGCTAACTCGGCGACCGCCAACCTGTCCAGCCTGACGCTTTCGGGGTTGACGGACCGGACCACCTATTACCTCAACGTCATCGTCACCGACAGTGCAGGCAACAGCAGCCTTTACTCCGGCACCAGTGCCACCACCACCGATGGCACCGCTCCGGTGGTGAGCAACGGGACGGTCAGCCGGTCGCTTTCGGTCTCTTCGATCAGCCTTTCCTGGGCCACCGCCAGTGACGGAACCACCGCCACTACGGCCTTGACCTACCAAGTTTTTTATTCGACCGCCGACAACCTGACCACTGCCGCTCTGGCCAAGGCCAACGGAACCGCCGCCAACAGCGCCACGGCCAATTTGACGGCCTTGACCTTGACCAATCCGGGGACCGGGACTTATTATTTTAACGTGGTGGTGACCGACCAAGCGGGAAACAGCTCGGTTTATGGTGGGGTAAGCGCCACCTTCTCCGCCCTTTTGGGCTCCCACCAAAAGGCACTCCGCCACAACCGCCCACACCTTGCCCGGATCCCGGCAAAGCTTCCCCCAAGTCGCCTCTGGAGCCGTTTGCCGGGACCGGGGTTTTAAGGGGACAGGAAAGGGCGGGCTAAAGTTGGGCCGAGGTCAGTTTTTCTTGGAACCGCCGTTTTTCCGGTGCCGCCAAAAAACTCTGGTCCAATGCGGCCAAGCTCAAGGCGGTGAGGTCTTCCAGGGTAAGGCCCAAGGATTCGGCAGCCCAAAGGTATTCCTTGAGCAGGCTGGTTTTAAAAAAGCCGGGGTCATCGCTGTTGAGGCTCACCTTGTGGCCCCGTTGCCGGTAGGCCAAAAAGGGGTGCCGGTTGAGGTCGGCCAGGACTCCGGTGGTCAGGTTGGAATGGGGGCATAGGTCCAGGGCGACCCCTTTTGACAAGACCAACTCCTCTACCGGTCCCCCAGGAGTGAGGCCCAAGGCGTGGCCGATCCGTTCGGCCCCCAGAAGCTCTACCGCCTGGGCAATTGAATCCTCCCCCGCAGCTTCCCCGGCGTGGCAGGTCAACCGGAAGCCTTGGGCCTTAGCCCAGGCGAATTGGGCCACAAAGTCTTGGGCCGGAAAGTGAACCTCGTCTCCCCCCAGGCCCACTCCAATCACCCGGCCAGTTGGGTCGGCGGCAGCCAAGTCGAAACAATGTTGCACCGCCTGGGTTCCAAAGTTTCGGGCTCCGTCAAAAATCAACGCCAGCTTGGGTCCTCCTTCCCGCTCCGCTTCTTTGGCCGCCCGGTCGATTTCGGCCATGATCTCGGGGAAGTTGATCCCTCGGTCCACAAAAAAGGCCGGGGTAAACATCAACTCTCCGTACACCACCCCCTGGGATTTCAGATCAGCCAAGGCCTTTTGGGTCAACAGGTAAAAGTCCCCTGGGGTCATGAAGCTGAAAATCACGGCTCCGAAACACTTGAGGAACAGCGGGAAGCTTTGGAATCCAAACTTTTGGGCCATTTCCAAGTCCCTTTGTTCGGTCCAGGTTCCCTGGGCTTGGGTCATCGCTCGCCAAAAGGACAGATCCACAAACCCTTCGAGGTGGACATGCAGCTCCACCTTGGGCAAGGCTCGGATGCTCTGGGCGAGGGCAGGGGCTACTGGCATGGGGCGCTGGTGGGGGAGGTCACAAGGAGGGGTCACGTTCTTCTTTTTTGATGATCGCCCCTACCAGCCCCTCCAAGGTTTGTGGTTCGGCTGTGACGGTGGCGACCATGCCCTTGTTACGCAGCTCCATGCTGGTCACCTTGCCGATGGAAGCCAGACGGGGCAGGGCATCGGGAAGTTCGCCCAGCACCTTGAGGAAGTTTTGGACCGTAGAGGCGCTGGTAAAGGTGATCCAGTGAGGGGCATCCTCTTCCAGGCAGGCCTTGAGTTTGGCGTGGTTTTCCCAGGCCGGTTCGTTTTTGTACACCCCGACCAGCTCAACCTTGGCCCCCAAAAACCGGAGACTGTCCACCAAAAGTTCCCTTGCCTGTTCGGCACGAGGGAAAAAAAATCGTTTCCCTTCCAGCCGAGTGGCTTCCAGGGCCTTGAGCAGTCCTTCCGCTTGGAAGTCCTTGGGCACCAAGCTCACCTTCCAGCCCAAGCTTTCCAACTCCAAGGCGGTCTTTTGGCCCACCGCAGCGATCTTGAGCCCCGGATTCCAGGGGAGCCCCAGTTCCTTGAGTCGTTTAGCGGTTTGGAAAACGGCATTGATACTGGTAAAAATCGCCCAGTCAAATTGAGCCAAGCTTTGGGCCGCTTGGTCGAAGCTGGACCAGTCGTCAGGAGGCAGCAGGGAGAGGGTGGGAATGGCGCTGACCCGGGCCCCTTTGGCTTCGAGCATCCCTTTGAGGTGGTCGGTGCCCAGGCTGTCACGGGTGGTCAGGATGTGCAAGCCTTGCAGTTCCATGAGGCGTTCCTTTGTTTAGTGGGTGACGATCCCCAAAGCCCCTAGAATCTCCCTCGCCCCCGAAGCCAGTAATCGTTCGGCCAACCGCCGTCCTAAGGCCTCCGGCTCAGAGGCCGGGCCTTGGTCTTGGAGTCGGATCAATCGGTCTCCCTCGGGGCTGGCTACCAAAGCTTCCATTTGCATCTGGTTGCCCTCCAACTGGGCCTGCCCGGCAAAAGGGACCTGACATCCGCCGTTGAGCCGTTGCAACAAGGCCCGCTCGGCCCTGGCCACCAGATCGGTCGGTCCGTCCTGGAGCCCGGCCAGATAAAACCCGGTTTCCTGGTCCCCCACTCGGGTTTCGATCCCCACAATCCCTTGGCAGAGGGAAGGCAGGCAAAGGCCGTGGTCGAGCCGTTCGGCGATTCTCTCTTCCATCCCTAGCCGGATCAAACCGGCGGCGGCGAGGATGATGCAGTCGTACAACCCTTCGTCCAGTTTCCGAAGCCTGGTGTTGACGTTGCCCCGGAGGGACTCAAAGACCAAGTCCGGCCGGGCCCGCTTGAGCTGGGCGGAACGCCGCAGGCTACTGGTGCCAACCTTGGCCCCTGGGGGCAGGGAGGCAAAGTTGGGGTACCGGTTGGAAACAAAGGCATCATCGGGGCTTTCCCGTTTGGTGATCACCGAAAGGGTCAGACCTTCGGGCAACTCGGCGGGAACGTCCTTGAGACTGTGGACCGCCAAGTCGGCTTGGCCTTCTAACAGCGCCACTTCCAGCTCCTTGACAAACAAGCCCTTCCCGCCGATCTTGGCCAACGGGGTATCTAGGATCTTGTCTCCCTGGGTTTTGAGTTTGAGCAGTTCCACGGTCACCGACGGATGGAGGGCCATCACTTGGTCCCGCACCCAATGGGCCTGCCAAAGGGCCAAGGCGCTGTCTCTGGTGGCGATGGTCAGTTTTGCTTTCATTTGAGCTGGAATACCTTCTGGGGGGCTTTTTCCTCTTTGGGGTTGAGCCCAAAAAGTTCGCAAATCAAGCCAGCATACTCTTGGCCTTTGTGGTTGGATTCCATGGCCGCCTCTTTGAGTTTGACGGTCGGCTGGTGCAGGATCTTGTAGGCCAGGCCGTGGACCGCCGCCCTCAAGACCCGTTCTTGTTTGTCGCTCAACTCGCCCATTTGTGACAAAGCCTTGTCCAGCTCCCCTTGGGCGAGGGCCAGGATCTCTTCCCGGAAGGTTTTGATGGTCGGCACCACTTCCAAGGTGGCCAGCCAGTTGTCCACCTGCCCCAATTCTTCCTCTACGATCAGCTGGGCCTTGCCCGCCTCTTTTTCCCGTTCTTTGCGGTTGGTGTCCACCACATTTTGCAGGTCGTCGATGTCATAAACAAAGGCCCCGGAAACTTGGTTGATCTCCGGGTCGATGTCCCGAGGAACGGCGATGTCGATCAAAAACATCGGTTGCTGTTTGCGCCGTTTCATCGCCCCTTCGATCAGGCTCCTGGAAAGGACAAAGCCCTTGGCTCCGGTGGAGCTGATCACGATGTCGGCGGCTTCCAGATTTTTTTCCATCTGCTCGAACCGCACCGCCGAGCCGTTGAACTGCTCGGCCAGACTGACCGCCCGGCTGAAGGTGCGGTTGGTGACCAAGAGGTGGGAGCAACCGGCCTTGAGCAGATGGGTGACCGCCAGTTCGGCCATCTCTCCTGCCCCGATGATCAGGATGGTTTTGTCCGAAAGGTCGTCAAAGATGCGCTTGGCCAACTCGACCGCCGCAAAGCTGATGGACACCGCAAACTTGGCGATGGCGGTTTCGTTTCTGATCCGTTTGGCGGTCAAGAGCGCCCGGTTGAACACTTGGTTGAGCAAAAAGCCGCAACCCCCCGCTTCGGTGCTGAGCAGGAAGAAGTCTTTGATCTGCCCGGTGATCTGGGGTTCTCCGATGACCATGGACTCCAGAGAACCGGTCACCCGGAAGATGTGGTTGAGTGCATCTCGGCCAAAAAACCGGACCAAATGCACCCCGGTTTCCACCGATTCCTCCAGCCCTAAAAAGTCAAAAAAGGCCTGCTCCACTTGGTCCACCGCCTTGATCGGGTTTTCCGCCTGGAAGTAGATCTCCACCCGGTTGCAGGTCGAAAGCACCATCACCTCGCCCAGGCCCGCCGCACGGCGCAGGTAGGCGATCAGGTCCTTGACTTGGTCTTGCGGGACCGCCAGCTTTTCCCTGATTTCAACGGCCGTGTGCTTGTAGTTGGAACTCAACACCCCAAGTTTCACCTCAGTACCTCCAAAATCAGGTTGAGCGCCCCTTCGGGGCTGTAGGTCGCTTGCGCCCCTTTGGAGAGGTCCTTGACCGTCACCTTGCCCGCCAAAAGCTCCTCTTCCCCCAAGATCACCACCAACCTTGCCTGGGCCTTGTCTGCCTGTTTGAACTGGCTTTTCATCGAAGCCAGACCTGGGTCGTAGCTGCACTTTACACCTGCTTCCCGGACCTTGGCTACCCATTTGGCGACCAGTGATCGGTCAAAACCGATCACAAAGACCCCAGGGGCCTCGGGGGCCGGAGGGGGGGCCAAGAGAGCCAAACGGTCCAGGCCCAAGGCAAAGCCGATGCTGGGCACCGGGGCTTCGCCGTACTGGGCAAACAGGCCGTCAAACCGCCCACCGCCACCGGCGGCACTTTGGGCCCCCAGGTTGGCCGAATACACCTCAAAGACCGTGCGGGAATAATAGTCCAAACCCCGGACCAGCCGGTGGTTCAGTTCGTAGGCGATTTGGTGTTCCGCCAAGAGGGCCTGGAGTTCCGAAAAATGGTTGGCACAGGGGCTACAAAGGTGCTCGGTGCTTTTAGGGGCCGCTTGGGTGATCCCCTGGCAGCCTGCCACTTTGCAGTCGAGGACCCGTAAAGGGTTGGTCTCCATCCGGCGATTGCAGTCCTCACAAAGCTCGGCCTTCTTTTCCTTGAGGTAGGACACCAAATTGGCCTTGTAGGACGGGCGACATTGGGGGTCCGGGCAGCCGATGCTGTTGAGCTGGAAGGTGACTTCGGTCAGGGCAATGGCGGCGAAGTACTGGCGGAGCATCAAAAAGAGTTCCAGGTCCCCGTCTGCTCCATCGTGGCCAAAACATTCCACCCCGATCTGGTGGAACTGCCGGAACCGACCCTTTTGGGGCCGTTCGTACCGGAACATCGGGCCCAGGTAAAAATACTTGGCCTGTTTTTGGTGTTTGAGGACCTGGGACTGGGCGACAAAGCGCACCACCGGCGCAGTCCCCTCGGGGCGCAGGGCCAGTTTTCCGCCTTTTTTGTCTTCCAAGAGGTACATTTCCTTGCCCACAATGTCGGTCTCTTCACCAATGGCGTGGACAAACAATTCGGCCATTTCCAGGATCGGGGTGCGGAGCTCCTGGTAGCCGTAAAGCCCAAAGACCTTGCGGGCCTGTTCTTCCAGATGGGCGAAGACCCGGACCTCTTGGTCAACCAAGTCCCTCATTCCTTTGACGATCTGCAAATTCATCTGGCCCATCGGCTGGTTCCTGTCGTTTTTTTTGCAAACAAAGGTCGAGAATAACAGCCTCCACTAGGATTGGCAAGCCTTTCACCGGTCCCGGACCACCCGAAACAGAAGGGTTTACCCCAACCGGGCCGATCCCAAGAGGCCCAGGGTCAACAGGCTGGGCCGAGGTAGCCCCAATTGGCCCAGTTCTTGGCCGCTCAGCCACAACCCTGGCCATTGGGGCTTGCTTTCCAAGGGCAATTGCCAAGCCCAGGCCTCCACTTGGTAGCAGGTCACATTGTATTTGAACCGCCCCAGTTCTTGCGGTTGAGGTCTAAGGCTGTAGCGGTCCCACAGCTGTTCCTTTAGGCCCTCAAGGCTGGGCCATTCAGCTTGGAGCCACAAGGGGAAAAGCAACATCCCTGCCCATTTTTGGCCCTTTGGTTGGGGCTCCAGGTAATACCGCCCTTGGTGACTAAAAACCAGCACCAACCGCTTCTCCTTGACTGTCGCCGGGCGGGGTGGGAGTTGGGGTCGGTCGCTCCAGGTACCCCGCTCTTGGGCGAGGCACTGGCCTAACAGTGGACAGCCCAAGCATTGGGGGGTTTGGGGCAAACAAACCAAGGCCCCCAGCTCCATCAGCCCTTGGGCCACTTGTCGGGGCTCCCCCGCCTGGAGTAGGGCGGTGACCGCTTGGGTCAGACGTTCTCGCCCCGGCTTGGCCCGGACATTTTCGGGCAGGTCCAGCACCCGGCTCAGGACCCGCTCGATGTTGCCGTCCAGCAAAGGTTCCGGTTGGTTAAAAGCAATTGAGAGGATCGCCCCGGCGGTATAAGGACCAATCCCCGGCAAAGCCTCCAGGTCCGGGCGATTGGTGGGCAAGTTTCCCTGGTGGCGCTCCAAAATTTGGGCAGCCGCCTTTTGTAGGTTTCGGGCTCTGGAATAATAACCCAACCCTTCCCAGAGTTTGAGCAATTCCGGCCCGGAAACCTGGGCCAAGGCCTTCACCCCCGGCAGTCGCTCCATCCAACGGCGGTAGTAGGGCAGCACCGTTTCGATCCGGGTTTGTTGGCACATGATCTCCGAAACCCAAACTCCATAGGGGTCGTAAGAAACCCGCCAAGGCAGGGGCCTGGCGATGTCTTTGAACCAATCGGTCAAAGAGGAGCTGAGCCTAAGGGCGGCTTTTGGGGTCATTTTGCCCGAGTTCCCAAAGCTTGGCGAATTTGAGGAAGATCGAATAGGCTGCCCCGACTGCAATGATCAGCCCCGGCAGCCCGTCCAAAAACCCCGCCTTGAGCAGGTAACATTCAAAAAACTTGTAGGGCGGCTTCAAAAGCAGCTTGGCCAGACTGGGCCGTTTGCCTTGGGCAAAGAGGTCCTGGGCCATGATGGAGGAATAAAAATCGTTTTTTTGGACGTTGTGGGAAAGGTTGCGAAAGACAAAGTGCTCCAGGTCCCCTTCCAACCGAGCCACCGGCCCTTCCACCTCCACCTTGTCATGGGGATCGTAACCGCTCCACCGGCCATGCTCCTTGTGGAAAAGCCGAATCCCCCGGTCGGGGTACCAGCCGCCGTGCAGAATCCACCGGCCCAGGTGGAAGCTCTTTCGACTCACCTCATAACCCCAATGCCGGGGCTCCACCTGCTCCTTCAGCGCCAGGATCGAAGCCCGCAGTTCCGGCCCGAGCCGTTCGTCCGCATCCAGGAACAAGACCCAATCGGTCTGGGCCTGCTCCAGGGCAAACTGCTTTTGTTTGACATGGCCCAAGAAGGGTTGGTTGAGGACCCTGGCCCCCTGGTCCTGGGCAATGGCCTTGGTTTGGTCGGTGCTGTCCGAATCCACCACCAACAAAAAATCGCAAAAGTCGAGGGAGGTCAGGCAATCCTTGAGATTGGCCTCTTCGTTGTAAGTGATCACAACCCCGGTGAGCTTCATCTTCTAAGGACGGGAATCCAAGGTGGCAACCGAAAGCCGGGTCACTCCGGCCTTGTAGGCGGCATCCATGATCTCCACCACTCTTTGGTGTTGAGCCGCTCCGTCGGCCCGGATGATCAGCCCGGGGGTGCCCTTGCCCTGGGTCAGGGCGACCAGTTCATCCTGGAGCTGCCCAGGGGCGACCTCTTGGCCCTCCAGGTAGATCCGGTGGTCTTGGGTCAAGGTCACCTCAATCGTCTCCGGCTTTTGCGCCACCGGGCGGGCACTGGCTTTGGGCAGGTTGACCAGAATCCCCGGATTGGCCACGAAAGTGGTGGAAACGATAAAAAAGATCAGCAACAAAAACACCACATCGATCAGCGGAGTCAGGTCCATGCCGATCTTGGGCTTTTGCCGCTCCTTGAACCTCATTTGCTCCTCCGGCCCAAGGTGGCGTGGAGTCGCAAGGCGTAGCGTTCCATTTCGATCAACAGGTTTTCCGCCCGGCGGCTCAGGTAGCTATAAAAAACCAGCGCCGGGATGGCAATGGTCAGACCCACGGCGGTGGTCACCATCGCTTCGGAGATCCCCCCGGCCAGGAGGCTGGTGTTACCGTTGCCTTCTGTGACGATGGTTTCAAAAACCCGCATCATCCCGGTGACGGTGCCCAAAAGGCCCAAGAGCGGGCTGATCACGGCGATGGTTTGTAGGCTGGTCAGGTAGCGTTCCAGCCGGGGCGCTTCGTGCCGACCGGCATCTTCGATGGTTTCCCGCAGCTGGTCTTGGGTCTGTTCGGGGTGGCTCAAGGCGGCCTCACAAATCCGCATCATCGGGCTCGGGTCGCCCTTGGCGGTCTCCAGCGCCACCTTGGGCTGCCCTCCGGCCACCAGCCGCAGGACCTCGTGGTAAAGGTCCAGTTTGACGATGTTTGAATGGCGCAGGTAAACCAACCTTTCCAAAACTATGGCCAAGGCGACCACCGAAACCACCAGTTGAACCAAGACAATCGGCCCGCCTTGGGCCAGCATCTCCGGGCTTAAAAAGTTCATTCCTCTTCTCCTTCCTTTTTCTTGTTTTTGTCCCGCCAAAGGACCCGAATTGGGGTTCCCTCAAACCCGAAATAATGGCGCAGCTGCTGGACCATGTAACGGCGGTAGGACTCTACGATGGTGTCCGGGTCGTTGGTGTGGACCACAAAGGTCGGGGGCCTGATGCTCACTTGGGAGGCATAATAAAGCCTTGTCTTGCGGCCTGCCTTGCCCGGCGGGGAATGGCGGACGGTGATCTCGGCCAGGACCTTGTTGCAGTCGGCGGTTTTGACCCGCTTCCTGCAAGACTCAAAGACCCGGATCGCAGCTTCCAACACCTTGGGCACCCTCTGCCCTTCCTTGGCCGAAACAAAGAGGATCGGGGCAAAAGAAAGAAATTGCAGTTCCGCCCTTATCTCTTCTTCCATCTTGTGCATGGTTTTGCTGTCCTTGGCCACCAAGTCCCACTTGTTGACCACGATCACCACTCCCTTGCCCGCCTCTTCGATGTAGCCGCCGATCCGTGCGTCCTGTTCCACCACCCCGGCGGTAGCATCAATAACCAGGATCCCAACGTCACACCGTTCGATAGAGCGGATCGCCCCGACCATCGAATAATGGTCCACCTGCAAACTGACCCTGGCCTTGCGTTTGAGTCCGGCGGTGTCGATCAGTTTGAGTTTTTGGCCGTAAAAGGTAAAATCGTTGTCCACCGGGTCTCTGGTGGTGCCAGGTTCGTCGTCCACAATCTGTTTGTTGTGCCCCAAAAAGGCGTTGGCCAGACTGGATTTGCCCGCATTGGGCCTTCCTAAGAGGGCGATGGAGATTCGTTCCTCTTCCTCTTCGGCCGGGTCGCCCGCCAGATCGGGGTGGTCTTCAACCAACCGGTCAAACAGATCGTTGACCCCCCTTCCATGTTCGGCGCTGACCGTAAAAATCTCCTTGGCCCCCAGTTCGTAAAACTCCCCGGTCCCCGCTTCGTGGGTTTCTCCGTCCACCTTGTTGACCACCAGATAAACCGGTTTCCCGGACTGGACCAGGTAATGGTAGATCTCCTTGTCCTGCTCGGTGAGCCCCGAGAGGCGGTCCAGGACAAAAAGGATGATGTCCGCTTCTTCGACCGCCAGCTGGCTTTGTTCCTTCATCTTGGCCCGGATGCCCTCCTTGACCTCCGGCTCGAAGCCGCCGGTGTCCATCAAGAGGTACCGGTAGCCCCGCCGTTCGACCTGGGCAATGTTCCGGTCTCGGGTCAGACCCGCAACGGGGCCAACAATCGCTTGGCGGCGGCCAACCAAACGGTTGAACAGGGTGGATTTGCCCACATTGGGCTTGCCGACAAGGGCAATCAGTTTCATCAGGGTCCAAGGGAGGGTGGATCGGGTTTTTGAAGGTACCGGTTTGCGGCACCTTTGTCTAGGACCGGGCTGAGGAGGAGGGAGACGGGGGTTGGGTCACTGCCCCCGAACACAACGGACGTAGGCGGTAGCCGTCCGGCCAAAGAGGTTGGACAAATTGTACCCGAATGAATAGGCGTAGTGGTTGGCTCCACCCTGGGCGGTGCCGCTCCAATAAAAGGCCGGAACAGTGCCAGGGAAAAACTTGAGGTCCAAAGAGGGCAATCCCCGGTCTTTCTCGGCCAAAGCTTCCAACTCCGCCAAACTGGGCAAACGCCAGTCCTGGTGGGACCCAAGCTCCAAGTCTCGGCAATATTGCTCTGCCTTCAACCACTTCACCGGAGCGCTTTGCCTTTGGTCCCAGGTGAGCCCCGTGTTGAGATCGGTAACGGTTTGGTTTTGGTTGTCAAGGTACGGCTTTGCCCAAAGTGCGGATTGGCCCAGCAACAAAAACAGCAACAACAGGGGTCCTTTCATGGTTCCTCTTTGAGAGTCCTTACGTGTGTTAAACGGTCCGTTTGAACCGCTTGTCCAGCTCGGTCAGGCTGATTTCCACCAACACCGGACGACCGTGGGGGCAATGGACCTGGAGGTCCAAACTGACCAACTGGTTGAGCAGGGATTGCATCTCCGGCAGACTCAAGGTCTGTCCGGCCCGGATGGCGCTGTGGCAGGCCATTTTTTCAAAGACCTCGTTAAAAAAGATTTCCATCCGCCCAGACCGTCCAAACTGGGCCATTTCGTCCAATACCTCCTTGATCACCGCCGCTACATCCTTGTCTTTGAGCAGGCTGGGGACTTCCTTGACCGCATAGTCGTTGCCCCCAAAGGGTTCGATCCCAAAACCCACCTTGGCAAAGTCTCCTTGGTGCTGCTCCAAAAGCAACCCGTCTTGGGGGGGAAGGGTCAGGATCACCGGCAGCATCAGACCGTGGGTTTCCAGCTTTTGGCCGTAAAAGTCAGTCCGAATCTCTTCAAACCGGATCCGCTCGTGGGCCGAATGTTGGTCCACCAAGACCAGCCTGCCTTCGGCCTGGGCCAAGATGTACTTTTGGGCCAATTGTCCGATGGCGCTAAAAACCTCGGCCCCTTGCCCCAAGTGGGTAGCGCTGGGTTTGGTGAAGGCGCTGGGGCCGGTGAAGCTGAATGCCGGTTCTTCCGGTTCCAATAGAGGAGAGCCTGGGACCGCCCTGCCCGGCTGGGTCACAGCGGCAGGGGACGGAACCGTTGGGGACTTGGCCAGTGGAGCTTTGGGGGCGGTTTTGCCGGGGAGGATCACTTTGGTTTCAAAGCCCATCTGGTCGCTGAGTTCAACAAACAGCTTGGCCGGAGCGCTGGCCTTGGGCTCCCCTTGGTGCCGCCCCTCCCCTACCCCAAACGCCGGGTTGCCGTAAGCTTCGGCTTCCTCTTCCGGGGTAAAAAACCTCCTGCGGCTGGCCTCTTTGAGGGACTGTTGCAAAGTCTCCACAAAGATGGTGTGGATCAAGGTGGGGTTTTTGAGTCTGATCTCGGTCTTGGCCGGGTGGACGTTAACATCCAGCTCGGCGGGCGGAAGGGTGAGCTGGAGAAAAAACATGGGGTGCATGTTTTTCATCAACAAGGTTTTGTAACCCTCGTAAACCGCCTGGGTCAGGGTCTGGTTTTTGACCGACCGTCCGTTGACGTAGGTCTGTTGCCACCGCTTGCTGCTCCGGGCGGCGGCGGGATGGGAGAAGTAACCTTGGAAGGAAAGGTAGCTTTCCTGGTGGTTGATCGGCACCAGTTCCTTGGCGATTTCGGGGCCGTAGCAGTCGGCGATCCGCTCCAGCAAGTCCTGACCCTTGGGCAGGTTGAGGACCAGTTGTTTGTCTTGGGTGAGCTTGAATTGGATCTCTGGGTGGGCAATGGCCAGACGCAGGAGCAGGTCGAAGATGTGGTGGTACTCGGTTTTGAGGCTTTTGAGGAACTTCAGCCGGGCCGGTTGGTTGTAAAACAGGTCGGACACGGTGATCTTGGTGCCTTTGGGAAAGCCGATCCGCACTTCCTTGGGCCTTTTGCCCCCTTCGAGGCTCAACATCAGCCCTCCCTCCACTTCGTCCCTACAGGTACAAAGTTCAAACCGGGAAACCGAGGCAATGGCCGCCAAGGCCTCTCCCCGAAAGCCTAGGCTCTCAATGGCAAACAGGTCCTCTTCGGTTTTGAGTTTGGAAGTGGCGTGGCGCAGCACCGAGTTCCGGGCATCCTCTTCGCTCATCCCGGCCCCGTTGTCCAGCACCGAAATCAGGGCCTTCCCGCCTTCGTTGACGGTCACAAAGATTTGGTCGGCTCCGGCATCAATGGAGTTTTCCACCAGCTCCTTGACCACCGAAGCGGGCCGCTCGACCACTTCACCGGCGGCGATTTTGTTGATAAGCTCTTCAGGTAGGATTCGGATCAACGCCATTGGGGGCCAAGGGTATGAAAGTTTTCTCCAAGGTAACAAAAGCTTGTCCCGCTGTACAGCCCAAAGGCCCAGGGTTTTTCGCCGAAAGGGTTGCTTGAAACTAAAGGAGGTTGGATAATAAAAGTCCAATCTACAAGGACCCATGTTAACTGCCAGTTTTTACACCCTAGGCTGTCGGCTCAACCAGACCGAATCGGCCCTGATCGCCCAGAGTCTCAAGGCCAAAGGTTACGAAATCACCGAAGCCAAAACCGGGGCGGACCTTTGTGTGATCAACAGCTGTACCGTCACCGGCCCCAGTGACCTCAAGTGCAGGCAACTGATCCGGCAGGTCCAAAAACAAAACCCCGGGGCCAAGGTGGCGGTGATCGGTTGCTACTCCCAAATGGCTTCGGAGGAGATCTTGGCCATCGGCGGGGTGGACTTGGTCTTGGGCACCGAAGACAAACTCAAGTTGGCCCAATACCTGGACCTGGTGGAGCCCGGCGGGGAGCCGGTGGTCCGGGTGGGGGCGATCGGCAAGGGGGCTTTTAGCCTGGACGCACCGGTCCAGCACCGAGGCCTGACCCGAGCGAACCTGAAGATCCAAGACGGTTGCGATTTTCTTTGTTCCTTTTGTATCATCCCCCAGGCCCGTGGCCGCTCTCGGAGCCGCCTTTTTGAGGACACCTTGGCCGAAGCCCGCTCTTTGGGGGCGGCGGGGGTCAAGGAATTGGTGCTGACCGGGGTCAACCTAGGTTGTTATGAAGAAGGGGGAAAAGGCTTCTTGGACCTCCTGGCCGCCCTGGAAACCGTGCCGGGGGTAGAGCGAATCCGAATCAGCAGCATCGAGCCCACCACCCTGGGCACCCAAGTGTTTGGCCCCATGGCCGACCGAGGGGCCAAGCTGGTCCCCCACCTGCACCTGCCCCTGCAATCCGGCTCGGACCGGGTCTTGAAGGCCATGCGCCGTCGGTACGACCAGGCGGAATACCTCGCCTTTTTGGAACAGGCGGTGCGGGAAGTGCCGGACCTGGGGGTGGGGACCGACGTGATCGTGGGCTTCCCCGGCGAGACGGACCGGGAGTTCCAGGACACCTACGACCTCTTGGCCCGTTCGGCGGTGCAATATTTCCACGTCTTCCCCTTTGCCCTGCGCCCTGGAACCAAGGCGGAGTCGATGGAAGGGTTTTTGTCCCCTCAGGTGATCACCGAGCGGGCCTTGGCCTTGCGGGAGTTGGGGGACCAAAAGCAGGAGGCCTTTGCCCGGTCTTACCTGGGCCGGGAGGTCCGGGTTTTATTTGAACACAACGGCGGCGGCAACCGGTGGTCCGGTTATGCCGACAATTATTTGCGGGTCCAGCTGCACTCGGAGCAGGCCTTGGGCAACCAACTGGTCCAGGTGAAGATCACCGGCAACCAGGACAGCTTGGCCTTAGGCGAGCTGATGGCCCCAGAGGGCTAAAAAGAAACCCCGGCCCGGCGGACTTCGAGCAAATGTCCACCGGGCCGGGGCCGGGTACAAAAGGAACCAAACCCCAGGGAAAGGAAAGTTGGGTTCCTTTTGACCTTGTTTCGGAGCCCTTGCCGTGAGGCGGGGGGCTCTAGTGGTCGTGCCCCGCTGTGGGGTCCGGTACGGGGGCCGAATCCAGGCTCACTGGCACGGTTACCGTAAGGTTCCCCGCCTTTTCGAGCAGCAAAGTCACCTCAAAAGTCTCCCCCACCGCCAAAGGCCGTTTCAGCTGGTTGAGCATCAGGTGGAACCCGGCGGGCTCCAGCCGCAGTTGCCCCAGGGCGGGAATCTCCAGACGGCTGACCGGGGACATGACCATCACTTCCCCTTCCAGTCTGGTTTGGTGCAGGTCTGCCAATTCAACCACCGGCGAAGAAGCGCCCAACAAATAATCCGGCTCTTGGCTTGGGTTGGAGAGGGTCAGATAGACCGCTCCATTGGCCCCGGCTGGCGCAGGGGCGATCCGGGCCTGTTCGACCAATACACTGGAGGCCGGGGCAACCGTGCCATAAAATCCCAGTTTTTCGCCCAAAGGTTTGCGACCAATGGTCAGCGCCAGCCCCAACCCCAGCAAAACCGACAGGGTCAAGGCGGTCAGGGATTTGTGCTTTTTAACACGGTTGCCACAGGCGGTCAGGCAGGTCTTCAGTTTGGAAGATTCGGCCTGGGTTTTGTTTGTGTTTGACTCACTCATCTTTTGCTCCAAAAGCCACGGTGATATTAAATCCGGGCAAGGGTTAAGGAAGCCCCAAGCCAAAACCCCGCAAGCGGGGGGGTGGACCTTGGGGCACCAATCAGGGAATGGAGGAGGTCGGAGGATTCCGAGCTAGACCAAAGCCGGAGGGCCTCGGCCCGGATTGGAACAAAGAGAGAGGGAGCGGGGTTTCGCCCAAACAAAAGGTGTGGGGCGGGCTTGGAAGACCGGCAGTGGGGCCTGGAGGACCGCCTTTTGCCAGTTGTCCAAGCCCTGCCCCAACTGGCAGTAGGAACAGAGGTCCAAATTTTGGGACTTGGATTCTGTGTCTGCTTTTGGGTCTTCCTCGCTCTTGGTGCCGCAAACCTCCAAGGATGTTGGGTCGGGGGGATTGACCACAACGCCGGAGGCCTGCCAACGGGCGGGCAAGCGCCTGCACAAAGAGGGAAGGCCAAAAAGCCCTACCACCAGGGTTACACTACAAAAAACCACTCCAAAGGAGCGGATGGGCGCTGGAAACAAAGTTTAACTCTTCAAGTCGAGAAGGTCAGGCTAGGCCCAGTTGTTGGGCAAAGCAGCAAACCGATGGTACGTTTTTTAAGGAAAAACGAGACTTAAAGAGCGGCGGGGGAGCCTTTGTTGGGGAAGGAAAAAACAAAACCCTGGGCCAAGTGGTCCGAGGGGCTGGCCAAGACCGGGGTCCGGCTGACCAAAGGGGCGGCATTTGAAAGGCCTACCGGGGCACTGGGGCCCAGGGGCTGACTGCCCAGGTGAAAACAGGTGGTGCAGCAGTCCTTGGACTCAGCCGAATCCACCGGACTGGGGCCATGATCCCCGTCCAGGCTGACCGAACAAACCACGCTCAATGCCTCAATCCCCAGCAGGGATTCAGGCATCATTTGGCAAGACATGGCCGACAGGGAAAGGTTCCCCAAAACCGCCAAGACCGCCAAAAATGAAGCCAAAAACCGCATGGACCGTTCCGTCAAAGTGTGGTTGTTGGCGGGTAGGCTAACAGGGTTTGGATTGGGGAGCAAGGATATTCCTGTAACAAATTGTAGCCGAATTATTTACTTCGATTTTGGGGTTTTGTCCGTATGCAATCAAATATTTAGTTGCAAAAAAAAAGGGGGGGGACAATTGCCTTCGGAATGAATCTTTGCTTTCAACTGATCTAAACTGAGGTTACAAATGACTAGGCAAGACCATTATATGCAAGTAGCGGTTAATATTTCTAACCACTTGAATGCATATAGAAAAGCGTTTACAAGTTACAACTTGGAAAACTTTAACACTATGATCAAGGAGGTAGCAGGTCAAAGTGCCAGAATTGAAATTGGTGAGACCTTCAAACAATTAGAAAGTGCTTTGCTGCAACGAGGGTTTTTGATTTTCCCAAAACCTGGGGATTCGCCGGATGGCTACTATCGAGTGATTCGGGCGAATTCAATCTTAAGCAACTTGTTGAATGCGTTGACAGTCGTAGGCCCTGATGGTGATAGTTCCCTTGCCAGACTGCTGGTACAGTTAAAGCAACGGCCAAGAGAAGATTTTTTGGATGAAGAGCATACCCCTTAGTTCTATAACCATAGGGTAGGTAAGCTAGGGTGCAAAAAGTGCTACCCCCGCCCGTTTTGCCGCCCCTTTGAGGGCGGCATCAGCGGTGGCCAGGGGCAACCCTAGGCGCATGGCCAAGTCCAGGTAGCTGGCATCGTAGGTGGAAAGTTGGTACTCTTGGGCGAGAGCCAAGATTTCCCCCAACATCCGTTCCGGCGATTCTTGTACCACTTGGATCGGCAAGGCCCGGAGCAGGGACAAAAACCGGCTCTGGCTCGCTTCGTTCAGCCGTTTTTTTCGTTTGGCGACCAGCAAAACATTCCCTACTTCCAAGGGCCAAATCGCTGGTGCCAAGGCTTTGGCCTCTTGCAGACTGGCCAAGACCGATTGGGCATATTCGCTGGCTTCGTCTTCAAAACACCAAGCCATCACCACCGAGTTGTCGATCACAAATTGGAGGGCCATTACTTTCGCCCCTCCTCGATCATTTGCCGGATCGAAAGCTCCCCGAGCTTTCGTCCCCGGTTAAAAGTCATAAGTTCGGCAATCGTCTCGGATAAAGGCACTTTTGGCGCCTCTCCGGCAGCGGTGATCAAGGCAACCGGCACCCCGTGTTTGGTGATGGTGATCTGCTCCCCTTGGGCTACCTGCTCCAACAATTGAGGCAGATGAGTCTTGGCTTCGTAGGCTCCAACAGTTTTCATGGGTCATTCTCCTTTAGACTGGTCTTATTCTAGTCTAAAAAAATACATTTGCAAAGGCAAGCCGCCGCTTCTTTGGAGTGCCGCCAATATTCTGTTCCCCTCCAAACCCAAAAGCCCCGGTCTTCCAAAGGGGAAGCCGGGGCTTTTGGGTTATGGCTAAAATGGGTTGGACCTAAAAAACTCCCCCAAGGGGGCCAGTCCAGCCTACTGGTATTCCCCCCAAGCCTTGATCTTGAGGACCGGATTGGCGTGGACTGCTTCGATGAAGCGGCTGGCCAGCTGTAGGTTGGTGATCAAGGGCACGGCCATGTCCACCGCTTTACGGCGGATCTGGTAGCCTTGGCTCAGTTCTTCGGAATGGAAGTTTTTGGGGATGTTGACCACCAGATCAAAGGGCAAGGTCTCCAAGATTTCCACCGCCGTTTTTTGGCCGGGGCCAACCTCTTCGCCCCAAGGGGCCAAGTGGACGGTGATGCCATGTTCGGCCAAAAAGGCGTGGGTCCCGGTGGTGGCATAGATTTCGGTGCCCATCTCTTCAAGCAGCCGTACGGTGTCCAGGAAGTCCACCTTGTTTTTCTCCGGCCCCGAGCTGACCAGGATCCGCCGTAACTCCGCCTTGTACCCTACCGAGCGCATCGCCTTGAGCAGCGCTTCTTGGAAGTCGTCGCCCAAACAGCCCACCTCGCCAGTGGAAGCCATCTCTACCCCCAAGGTCGGGTCGGCACCCAAAAGCCTAGTGAAGGAAAAGTGGCTGGCCTTGACCCCAACGTAGTTGAGCTCAAAAAAGGATTCCAGGTTCTTCTGTTGGGGAATCCCTAGAATCGCTCGGGTCGCCTGGGCGATCATGTTTTGTTTGGTCACCTTGGAGACAAAGGGGAAGCTCCGGGAGGCCCGGAGGTTACATTCGATCACCTTGACGCTGTTGTCCTTGGCCAAGAACTGGATGTTAAAAGGCCCGGTAATCTCCAGGGCCGCCGCAATCTTGCTGGCGATCCGTTTGATCCGCCGGGTGGTTTCCAGGTAAGTCCGCTGGGGAGGCAGCACTAGGGTTGCGTCCCCGGAATGGACCCCGGCGTTTTCCAGGTGTTCGGAAATGGCGAAGCTGACGATCTCCCCGTTTTGGGCCACTGCGTCAAACTCGATTTCCTTGCAGTTGGTCAGGAACTTGGAAATCACTACCGGGTGATCCTCGTTGAGCTGGGCCGCCTTGGAAAGGTAGGACTCCATCGCTTCGTCACTGGTAGCCACACCCATGGCCGCCCCGGAAAGCACATAAGAAGGCCGGACCAAAACCGGGTAGCCCGCTTCTTGGGCAAACTGTTTGGCATCCTCCATGGTGGTTAATTCCCGCCACAAGGGCTGGTCCACTTCCAAATGGTCAAGCATGGAGCTGAACTTGTGCCGGTCTTCGGCCTTGTCGATCATCACCGGGCTGGTCCCCAGGACCGAAGCGCCCCAGCGCATCAAAGGCAGGGCCAGGTTGTTGGCCACTTGGCCGCCCATGCTGACGATCACCCCTTTGGGGTGTTCCTTCTCGTAGATGTCCATGACCGTTTCCAGCCGAATCTCGTCGAAGTAGAGCCGGTCCACTTCGTCGTAGTCGGTTGAGACGGTCTCCGGGTTGTAGTTGATCAGGATCGACCGGTACCCTTCGGCTTTGACGGTCTTGACCGCATTCACGCAGCACCAGTCAAACTCTACGGAAGAACCGATCCGGTAGGTCCCCGAGCCCAACACCAAGACCGATTCTTTGTCGCCCAGGACGATGTCGTCCACATTGCCGTTGTAGGTCAGGTAAAGGTAGTTGGTCTGGGCGGGGTATTCCCCGGCCAAAGTGTCGATCTGCTTGACCGCCGGGATGATGCCATAGTTGATCCGTTGCAGCCGCACGTTCCGCTCATTGGTGCCCAGGAGGGCGGCCAGTTGGGGGTCGGAAAAGCCGCAACGCTTGGCCTCTTCCAAAACCTGTTTGGGACAGTTCCCACCTTTGTACTGGCCCACCAAGGCTTCGACCCGGACGATGTTTTTGATCTTGGACAAAAACCAAGGGTCGATCCGGGTGTGTTCGTGGATCTCGGCTAGACTCATGCCGGACTTGAAGGCATAGGGAATGCTGAAGACCCGTTCGTCGGTCGGTTCACACAACTCTGCGACCAGTTCGGCATTACTCTTTTTAAAGCCAATGTCCCCTGGATTGGTCACCAAGCCCCAAGCGCCGATGTCGAGCATCCGCAGCGCCTTTTGTAGCGCTTCTTGGAAGGTCTTGCCAATGGCCATGACCTCGCCGACCGACTTCATGGAAGTGCCGATCTTGGTGCTGACCAACCGGAATTTCTTGAGGTCCCACCGGGGGATCTTGACCACCACGTAGTCCAGGGCGGGCTCGAAGCAGGCCATGGTGCTGTGGGTGATCGAGTTTTTTAGTTCGGTCAGGCTGTAGCCCAAGCCCAGCTTGGCGGCCACAAAGGCCAAGGGGTAGCCGGTAGCCTTGGAGGCCAGGGCGGAGGACCGGGAAAGCCGGGCGTTGACCTCGATCACCCGGTACTCTTCGCTTTTGGGGTTTAAGGCGTACTGGATGTTGCATTCCCCAACGATGCCCAGGTGCCGAACTGTTTTGATCGCCACTTCCCGGAGCATGTGGTACTCGTGGTTGGTCAAGGTTTGGCTGGGGGCAATGACGATGGATTCACCGGTGTGGATCCCCAAGGGGTCAAAGTTCTCCATGTTGCAGACGGTGATGCAGTTGTCGAACGCATCCCGGACCACTTCGTACTCCACTTCCTTCCAACCCTTGAGGTACTCTTCCACCAAAATTTGGGGGGTGTGGGCAAAGGCCTTTTGGGAAAGTTCCTTCGCTTGGGCTTCGTTCCAACAAACCCCCGAGCCCAAGCCGCCTAAGGCAAAGGCCAGACGGATCATGACCGGGTAACCGATCTCCTGGGCAATGGCCAGGGCTTCCTTGACGTTGCCCGCCGCCTTGGACTTGGGGCAAAAGACGTTGATCTCCGCCAGACAGTCGGCAAAGGCCTGCCGGTCTTCAGTTTTGCGGATCACCGAAACCGGGGTGCCCAAAACCTGGACCCCATATTTGGCCAAGATGCCGGTTTCTTCCAAGGCCATGCCGCAGTTGAGCGCCGTTTGTCCACCGAAGGAGAGCAGAATGCCATCGGGCCGTTCCTTTTCGATCACCCCTTCAATGAAGTTGGGGGTCACCGGCAGGAGGTAAACCTTGTCGGCCAAATGGTCGGAGGTTTGGATGGTGGCGATGTTGGGGTTGACCAGCACCGTCTCGATCCCTTCTTGCTTGAGCGCCTTGATCGCTTGGGAGCCCGAATAGTCGAATTCCCCGGCCTCCCCAATCTTGAGCGCCGCAGAACCTAGGATGATGACCTTCTTGATCGGTTTTTCCATGGTGGTCTTATTTATAAGAGGGAAACAAACTCATCGAACAGGAATCTAGTGTCCACCGGCCCCGGCCAAGACTCGGGGTGGAATTGGACACTCCTCTGGGGTTTGGAGGTATGGATGATCCCCTCACTGCTGCCATCGTTGGCGTTAAAAAACCAGGGCCGAAAGTCGTCGGGCAAGGTTTGGTCGTCAATGGCGTAGTTGTGGTTTTGGCTGGTAATAAAACAACGTTTGGTCCCCACCAGCACACAAGGCTGATTCTGGCTGTGGTGGCCGAACTTGAGCTTGTAGGTTTGCGCACCGGTGGCCAGGCCCAGGAGCTGGTGGCCCATGCAGATGCCAAACAGGGGCTCGGGTTTGACCAGTTGCTTTTTGAGGACCGCCAAACCTTGGTCCACCTTGACCGGGTCCCCAGGGCCGTTGGACAAAAAGACCCCGTCGTACTTTTCGTTGGTGTAGTCGTAGTTCCAAGGGACCCGCAGAACCTCGACCCCCCGTTGGATCAGGTTACGAATGATGTTGTTCTTGCAGCCGTTGTCCACCAGAATCACCCGCTTTTTCCCAGCCCCTTGGGCGTAGAGCACCGGTTCCTTGCAGCTGACCTGGGCGACCAGATTTTCGACCGTCGGGTCCACAAAGGGGAGGTCGTGGCCTTCAAAGACCAATTTTCCCAACTGGGTGCCCTTGTCTCGCAGCCGTTTGGTGATCGCCCTTGTGTCCACCCCTTCCAAACCGGGGATTTTGTATTCGATCATCCATTCTTCCAGGCTCTTGACGGCGTTCCAATGGGAATATTCCCGGGTCAGGCTGGTGATCACGATTCCGCTCAGGTGGATCTTCTCCGACTCGAAGTGCCGGTGCAACTGGTCCACCAGGGTCCCGTCGGGGATGCCATAGTTCCCGATCAAAGGGAAGGTGAGGACCAGGATCTGCCCTTTGTAGGAAGGGTCAGTCAGGGTTTCGGGGTAACCGACCATGCCGGTGTTAAAAATCACTTCCCCGGCGACCGAGCCTTTGTAGCCAAAGTGCCGGCCCGAAAACACGCTGCCGTCTTCTAAAATCAGCTCCATGATGGGACAGGTAGGAGGTTGGGGTGAGACTCAAGGGCCAAATCATGGACCATCTTGAGGTCAAACTATGGTACTTTATCCGAAACTTTTGTGCTTGTAAGGGGGAAAAACCAACTTTTTAAAGATGTATAAATTACATGAAGATAGAACGAAGCTTCCGGTTGGGGGGGCACAAAACAAATCTCAGGGCCGCCAAACCAAGGTCAGGCTCGCCGAAGGAGCGGCATGCAAGGTGACGGCCTCCCCTTGGTAGGTCTGGTCCAAGGCCCCGTCCTGGCCGAGCAGGGAAAACCGGTAGCCCCAGCCGTTTTGGATCTGAGCCCCAAAAAAAAGTTCTCCCCGGGTAGCCTGCCCGGTGCCGGTAAAACTTTCGTCTCCCTTGGGGTTCGGATCGGTCTGGGTGGGGGTGCGGGTCACCTTCGCCTGGTAGCGGACCGGTCCTTGGCCCAGACGTAACCCAAACGTCAGTTTTGCCCGTTGGAAGTCCACCGAATGGGCCGCCCCAACCATCCATTGCCCCACTTGCAGCACCAAACTTTGGTTTAGGTTGGGCTTGGCAGTGGCAAACCGGTACTGGTCGTACCCTACCCCATAAAAACCCCAGCCTAGGACCCAGTGTTCAGCAAAGAAACGGCTGCCCACAGTGTTTTGCACGGAGCCTTCCGAATATCCGGGAGAAAGGTCGAACAGGCTGGGGTAAGAGGCGAGGCCGAAGCTGCCCGCCCGGACCCCGCCGCCCAAGGTGAAGGCCCCCGGCTCGTAGGCCCGGACAAGGCTGGGCCCCAAGCAAGCCAGGGCCAGCGTCCAAAGTAGGGGTTTAAAGGCCAAAGTACTGCCTCGCTTGGGCCACATCCTGGGCGATCTGGTTCGACAAGGCTTCCAGGCTGGGGAACCGTTCCTCGTCCCTTAAAAACACCACTGGAAAGACCTGTACGAATTGGCCGTAGATTTCCTGGTCAAAGTTGAACAGATGGGCTTCGGTGATCAGGTTTTGGCCCTCGAAGGTTGGCTTGAACCCGATGTTGCAGACCCCTGGGTAAAGTTTGCCGTTGTAGGCCACTTCGACCCCATAAACCCCCAATTTGAGCGGCAACAAGCCGGAGGTGGGCAGGTTGAGGGTGGGAAAGCCCAGCTGGTGGCCCTTCCGGTGACCCGGGGTGACCGGGCCTTCAATGGCAAAACGGCGGCCCAGGAATTCCTGGGCCCGGTCGAACTCCCCTTCAAACAAAAGATTGCGGATCAAGGAGGAACTGACCGTGATCCCTTGGTGCTTGACCGGCCCCAGGACCTCAAACTCCACCCCCCGCCTTTGGCATTCCATCTCCAAGAGGTGGGCCGAACCTTCCCGGCTTTTGCCGAAGTTGAAGTCGTACCCAACCAGGATCTTTTTGAGGGAAATGTGCCCAAACAGTCGGTCCAAAAACTCGGCGGCGCTCAAGGACGCAAAGGCATGGGTGAAAGGGGCGATCCAACAGGCATCCACCCCGGCCTCGGCAAAAAGCCGCCATTTGGTGGGGTTTTGGTAGATCTGGTAAAAGGGGACCTCCGGCTGCAACACCTCCTTGGGGTGCGGATCAAAGGTTAAAAGGGCGCTGTGGGTGCCCAACCGTTGCTGCTCCTCCCGGAGTCTAGCCACCAAGGCTTGGTGGCCCAAGTGGAAACCGTCGAAATTGCCGATCAGCAAAGACCAATGGCCGGTCAGCGGCTCGGTGGAGAAGGGTCGGTAAAGCAGGTCCATTACTTTTTTTGTGAAAGACAAACCTCAAGCAGTCCAGGTCTCTGGCCAACCGGGGGCGAGATTCCACCCCTTGGCAAGGTTTATCCAAGCTGTTAGCTTAGCGCCGGATCATGGAATTTGCAAGGCAAGGGGCTCTATGCGGCAGATTGTTACGTCTCACTTGGTTTAGGATTATGAGCAAGCGGATTAAAAAACTGGGTGGGCAATTTGGGGCCAAGTCCTTCAACACCTTGGCCAAGCAGATTGAAGGCAAAGGGGTGTTGTGGGTGACCATGATCAACACCGGCTGCCCGGAATGCCAAAAGATCCAAGACTTCATCAACCTGCTCAAGTCCGGTTGGATCGACAAATTGCCCAACTTGGTCGCCTGCTACGGGTACTCGAACATCAAGGCCGATGTACCGCCGGACCCCAAGGAAAAGCCCAAGGAAAAGGAAGCGCCCAAGAAAAAAACCGGCAAAGACGAACCTGCCGAAGCAGAAGAAGCCAAGGCTAAAAAGGCGCTGGCCGATTCCAACCTCTTTGCCTGGGAATCCCTCCCCCAGGGCCACGGATATGCGCTGTTCACCTCTCCCCAGGATGTGCAGATCTATGGTGCCGACTTCGACCATGAAGAATTCAAAAACAACCTGTTGACCACCATTCGGCGTTACAAGTCGCCGGTCAAGACCCTGGCGGGCCTGCCGGGGAAACGGCAGTTCATGGATGCCAAGCGGACCGGGATCATCGTGGAAACCACCACCACCACCGCCAACTCGGAGATCAGCGCCGTTGAGCAAGAAGCGGCCAAGTTGGAAGGGAAGCTGGCGATAAAAATCTATTTTTGCAAAGGGATTACCCAGGAGATTTGTCTGGTGAAGGACGGAGCAATCTTGTTCCGCAACAAAGGGCTGGCCTTGGACAAGTTTTTGAAAAAAATGCCCAAAATGAGCTAGGCTTTGGCCTGCCGTCTTTTTGGAGTTCAGACCCCGGTCCGGGGTCCTGTTGTTCTTCCAAAACCCTCCGCTTCAGCCGTTTAAAAACCGTTCCACCAGCTTGGGCATGTGTTCCTCCAAAGCAGCTCCCAAAGCTTCGGGGCTGGGATTTTTGAGGAACGGTAGCATCCCGAAGGCCTCCCGGTTGGCCGCCGCCTCGGCTTGTTCCCATTGGTAGAACAGTAGGTCCCCGTCGGTTTGGCTGTACCGGTTGTTAAAAACCATCAACACCTCCAGGCCACTTTTCTCCAACAGTTGGAGTTCCAAGAGCAGCTGGTTGAGTCCGTTGGGTTCGGGGCCCACCAGATAAACCACCACCCCTTGGGCCTCCTTGAGCCAATCGATCACCCGCCTTTTTTCCTCCAAGGGAGTCATCAACCCCCCTGGAGTCTCGACCAGCACCGGGCCATAATGTTCGAGCAAAACCTGGAGCCGTTGGGAGAGCATTTTCCAGTCCAGCCGCACCCCGTCCCTCCGAAACGCCAGCTCCACCGGGTAGTCCTCATGGGCGACATAAGGGAAAATGAGCCCCGAAGAGGGCTCCCCTTGGACCAAGGGGGTGAACAGTTCCCCGTCCAGCGGTTGTTCCTGGGCGTTTTTTCGCAAGAGCCCTACGTCCAGCGGCTTGGTGGCGACCGGATTTTTTTGGGCCTTCGCCCCCAGGCTCAAGAGTCCTAAAATCAGACGGGTCTTGCCCGCACCGGGCAAACCTGCAACAAACCAAGGTTTTTTAGTACTCACTGACCAGTTCCTCCCGCAGGGTTTTGAGCTTGGAAGGCTCCATGTCCACCAGTTCCTTGAAGATGTCCCCAACCGTCAAAAACCGCTTCTCCATAAAATCCTGGAGTTCCTGGTCCTTGAGCCGTTTGACCTTTTTGAATTCCTCGATGTATTCGAGCACCGAAACTTGGCCTTCTTCGTTGTTCAGGTCCAGCTTCTTGAGTTCCTCGTCGCTGATCCCTGCCTCACGGGCTTTTTCGATCAGTTTGAGCAGGTCTTCCACGTTTTTGAACTTGGTCCTTTGTTCCAAGGTGGGCTCGGGGGTTTTTACCCTGGCGGCACTGGGGTCTTCGGCAAACGCTGGGGTGTGGGCCAAACACAAGAGCAGGGAGACAAGGAGCAGGGCAAATTTCATGGTTCTGTTGATTGTAGCAATAGATTCAAGGGGGTTTTCCCCAGCTTCCCGGCCAAAGCCGTTCCAGCCTTGCCGGAACCCCTGGGTGGGCTGGGTCCCCCCGATAGACAAACCTTTGCGCAAGATCAATGCAGGTTCTATACTAAAACAAATCGCTGTTGCACAAAAATTGACTTTCGGTACACTGGCCCCCAAGGTTACAGGAGAGGAGAAGAAACATGGTACCTACAAAACCAGAATTGCTCAAAGACATCGCCAGTGCCGCCGAGCGTATGGGGCTCGACGGTGAAGACCTGCTGGGCATGCTTGACGAAGTATTGGACGACTGTATCGGCAAGGTGGAGAAGCTGGCTCAAGCCGCATCCTCCGGGGATGCGGTCCAAACCTCGGCGATTGCCCACGACATCAAGGGCTCAACCCTCAACTACGGCATTACCGCTCCTTCGGTCATCGCCAAGGAGATTGAGGCGAAAAAGTTGGAAGCCGCTGGGCGCATCCCGGAACTGAAGGAAGTTTTGTTGGCCATCAAGGCCATGGATTTGGCCAACTGAGCCTAGGCCCCGTTGCCTGCCTCAAGGACCTCCCTCGACCCAATCCTTGGCTTGCAAAAAGATGGGGTCCTGGTCTCCCCACCGGTCCCCTTCCAAGTTGTCTGCGACAAAACGGTCGGGCTTGATGCCGACCCCGTGGAAGCTCTCCCCCGAAGGGCCGTAGTAACGAGCCATGGTCAGGAGGGCATACCGCCGTTCGCCGATGGGGAACAGACTCTGGACCACACCTTTACCAAAGCTGGTTTCCCCGAACACCATCCCCATTTCCCGTTCCTTCAACGCTTGGGTCAGGATCTCGGCGGCGCTGGCGCTGTTTTTGTTGATCAGGACGGCAAAGCGCTCCAGCTGGAGCAGAGGCGGTTTGCGGGCCAGGAAGGTTTCCAGCCGGTTGCCGTCCTTGTCCCTCGTCTCGACGATCATCCCCGGCGGCACAAACAATTCGGCCACCTCCACGGCGGAAAATACCAGCCCCCCAGGATTGTCCCGCAGGTCCAGGACGACCCGTTTGGGCTGGCGGCGGGCCAGTTCTTGGGCCAACTGTTTGGGGGTGTTAACAAAAAATTCGGAGATTTCAACCAGCAACGTCCCCTGCCCCAGGTCCAAAAACTCCACACCGGAGGTCTGGTACCAAACCTTGGTGAGGCTTAAGGACCGCCCGTTGGACAGCTTGATCCTAAAGGAGCCGGTTTTTTTTTCGATCCCCTTGAGTTCCTCTTGGGTCACCTTTTCCACCGGCTTGCCTTCCAGTTCTGCTATCAACATACCTCGTTTGAGCCCCGCTTGGGCCGCCGGGGTCCCCGGAATCACCCGGCGGATCGCCAAGGCTTGCCCCACTGACTCCAGGTTCATCCCGGAGCCGAAGTGCTTGCCCAAGGAGCTTTCCTTGATCCCCTCAAAGGCCTTGGCATCCAGCAGGGTCGAGTAGGGGTCTTGGGCGGAGAGCAGCCCTTCGATGGCATCGTCGATCAGCTGTTGGTGCGTTTTGTGGTACACCCCTTTGGATTCGACCAGTTGCAGCGCTCGGGTGAAGTCTTCCAGGTCCTTGAGTTCCGAATCCAGGTCGGCGGCGACCAAGGCCCAAGCCCAGAAGCACAAGGAGAGGGTCAGCAGGAGGGATTTCAAGGTTTGGCCCACAGAGAAAAAAGTTGGCTTAAATTGTCTTTGATCCCCGTCCGGGTCGAAGGGGTCAGGATCAGGACTCCCAGAAGGTCCGACAAAAAACCCGGAGCGATCAAGCACAAACAGCCCAAGAGGACCAACCCCTCTTCCCACAACTCGGCCACCACCGGTTCCCCTTTGTGCCATTCGTTTTCCAGGTAAAAAAGCAGGTTCAGGTCTTTTTTCCGGAGGAACCAAAATCCGGCCAAGGAAAAAGCACCCTGGCCCAGGGCTACGATCCAAAGGCCCGTCCCACGGGTCACCAAAAGCAAAAAGGTGAGGTCCACAAAGACCAGGAGGAGGGCCAAGGCCCCGCCAAAAAGGATCATGGCTCCAGGTCCAGGTCGAGGGAAAGTCCGGTCTTGGGGTCGGCGAAGGGCTGGGGCAATTCGCTCAAGGAGGTGATGTACCGCTCCAGGTCCAAAACCCCGGTCCCGGCAACCAGCTCGGCCACTTCCAGACTGACTACCTGCGCAATCAGCCCCCTGGCTTCGGCGTGGCTGAAGCCCTCTTCCTGGAGCCGCTCCAAGGTCAGCAGGGTCTCAACCGGGTCTTGGGTGGCCAGCTGTTGCTCAATCACCGCATCAATGGCCGCCGCCAAGCGCTCTTGGATCTCCTGGTAGGTAGGATTTTTTTCCTTGGGCAGCGGCTGGTTGTTTTCAGAATTCATTGTAGCCTTGATCCATTGGGCACCAGGGTGACCTCGGGTTTGGGGTAGTAGGACTGGCTCAGTTTATGGCTTTTGGGGTCCTTGATCAAGGGCAGCTTCATCCCCTCCACCTTCAGCCCCTTGCCAAAAGACTGGACCACCAGGAGTTTTCTTTGGGGAGAGAGGACCAAACCTCGGTAAAAGTCGAGCAGTTCCGCCTGGGTGACTTGGGGAACCAGGAGGGCCAATTTTTGGGTTTCCTCGAAATTGTAACTCTCGTCCTTGACTTTGGCCCAGTCTTTTTCGGTCGCCTCCTGGAGGTTCTTGGGCGGCTTGGCCAAGTCTTGGACTACCGCCGTTTGGTAGGCTTGGTATTCTTCGGCCGACATGGCCCGGAGTTCCTGTTCAAACTGGACCAAAAAATGCTCGATCCGGTCTTCCAGGTAAGGGGGCCGTTTTTGGTTGGACTGGATCACAAAGGCCAACCCTTCTGCCCCACACAGCCGGTGGCGCAGGGTCCAAACCACGTAGCCCAGTTGTTCGAGGGTACGCAATTGGTGGTAGGCGGGCTTTTCCATCAGCTGGGTGAGCAAGGTCAACTTGGCGGTGGACCCCAGTTCCACCGGACCGGTTTGGAAGAGCAGATGGACTGCCGAATTTACGTCCTCTACACCCAAGGGGTAAACCAAAGGCTGGCCCGGCGGGACAATCGCCGAACGCTCATGGGGCAGATCGGCAGGTGCAAGGGGGGCGGCGTTGAGCCCGGCCTTGAGGATTTGGGCCAGTTTTTTCGCCCCTTCCCGGTCCAGATTGCCGGTGACCATAACCTCCAGATAGAGGCGGGACAAAAGCTTGGCGGAATAGTCCTTAAGGTCTTGGGCGGTCAAACCTTCGATCACTTCCAGGTAGGTTTCGTTGTGCCAGAGCGGGTCGCTGATCAGGTAATACAGCTCGTAAAGGCTCCGGTGGAAGGCCTGGGTGTACCTTTGGTTGATCCGGTCTTCCTTGAGGTTCCGCTTGAGGGTTTCAAAACGGACCGGGTCGATCTCTTGGGCCTTCATGTCGGTCAAAAGCCGGGCCAAGAGCCGCTCTAGGGTCTCCGGGTACCCGGAAAGCCGCAACTCCAATCCCCTTACCCCGTTTTCCAACCGGTACTCCAGCCCCACTTGGGAGGCAGGGTAGGCAAATTCGTTGAGCCGCTCCCGGATCATCCCGGTGTAAAGCCGAGCCAAGGCAGCGTCCCTGGGGTTGTCGTAGGCCAGCGGATTGGCCAGGAGGGCCAGGAGCTGGACCTTGGGGCTCTCAAATTGGCCGTCTTGTTTGAACCAAAGCCGGTAGCCGGGGCTATCGACCAGGAGGCTGGGGCTGTCGCTGGTTTGGTCCCGCGGGACCAGTTCTACCTGTTTGGGGATAAAGGGGTTGGCCGGGGGCAGGCTCAGTTCGGCCAGCGGAGCCGGGGCTTTCCAGGCGGTCAAGAGCTCGGCGGGAACCGGCTTGAGGCTGTAGGCCGTTTTGTACCAAGGCTCAAGCCGGTCATACTGCTGCCCCTTGGCGGTCAGGTACAGACTGACCTTGTCGGGGGTCAGCTCCCCCAAGACCGCCTCCACCTGTCCGGGTTTGAGCGGGCCGTAGCTGAAGGGCTGGGCCAAGACTTCGTTGGCCGGGATGTCTTGCAGGCCCGAGGCGATCCGCTGGACATAGTCGATCGGTTCTTCCTGGTCCAAAAACTTGAACTCCAGTTGGCCCAACCGGTCCATCTCCTCTTGGTACTTTTCCAGGTCCTTGACGGAGCGGATTTTGTCCAAGTAAGCAAAAACCGCTTCCACCAGTTTGGGCCAGTTTTCCAGCCCCTTGGGGGTCAGTTCCAGGTAAAGCTCAAACAGCCCAAAGTCCCGGGTCCCAAAACCGGCGGAGCTGTTGAGCTTACTCGCCCAGCCTTGGGCCTTCAGGTAGGAAAGCAGGCTGCCCTTGCCTTCGTCACCCAGCAGTTCGCCCAACACCAAGGCGGGTTTTTCCCGCCACAGTTCCTTTTGCGGCGGAACCACCCAACTCAACTTTAAATCCCGTTGTTCCGAAACCGGATCGATCACCACCAACCGGGGCAAGGGAGCGATGATTGGCGGCAGGTCTCGGACCACCGGGTCCGGCAGGTCCTGGTTGGGGATCGGGCCAAAGGTCGCCTCTACCCATTGTTCCAGTTGCTCCAGGGACTGGGAGCCCAAAACCGCCAGCTTCATCCTCCGGGGACCGTAGTTTTTTTGGTAAAAGGCGATCAGGTCTTCCCTAAGCCTTTGGGCATCCAGCTTCTCTCCGCCTAAGGAAAGCAGGTTGCCGGTGCCAAATTGGGTGATCGGGTGGGCGGGGTTGTAGAGCCCCTTTTGCACCTCGTACGCCCGGCGGAAGTCGTTTTTCAGGTTTTTTTGGTGCTCCGAATCCACGGCGTGGATCTCCCTGATGGCAAACTGGGGGTCGAACTTGGGAGCGATAAAAAACTGGGCGAACCGGTCCAATGCGCCTTCTAGTTGATCCCGATTGACCGCAAAGTGAAAATTGGTGTCTTCTAGGGCAGTGAAGGCGTTGGAATTGCCCCCGTTTTGGGACAAGAAGGTCATGAACTCGTCGGAGTCCGGGTACTTTTGGGTCCCCAGAAACAGCATGTGTTCCAGGTAGTGGGCGAGCCCCTGCCGGTCCTTGGGGTCCTGCAGCTGCCCGACCTTGACCGAAAGCGAGGCCGCCGCTTGGTTGGTTTTGGGGTCGCTGACCAAAAAGACGGTCAGGCCGTTTTTGAGGGTGAAGGTTTTGTATTCTCTTGTGTCTCTGGGGCTTTTTTTGATCCCCACCGCCTTTTGTTGGTTGTAGACAAAGGTCGCTCCAAGGGCTCCGGCCAACAGCAGCAAGGCCCACATGATTCGTTTGAAGGTCATAGATTGGCGCAATTGATCAAACCGATTGTTTTAAAAAATCCAGGCTGCGAATTTTGTCGCTATTACCTTCCCCCCGATTCGTACCCTGGGGGCAAAGAACGCCCGGCCTGCCTGAAAGGGGCGCAAAAGATCTTCCAACAGGAACTGCCGTTTTTTGAGAAACGCAAATGGAAGTGGATCGATTGCGGTTACGCCGCAGAGAAAAACAAAAACCGCTATTGCGAAGACTTCCGGGTTTATTCCCTGACCCGTAGGTTGCTCGCCCAGGTGGTTTTGTTGGCCCAAAGAGCAGGTACGCAGCTTCCCCCTTCTTTTACCAAAGAGTTGTGGTGGCAATGAAGATGAACGTCAGAACAGGTTAAGGTTTTGGTTTTCCCAAAGCAAGCCAAATCCCCTTTGACCACCCCAAACCCGGACCGGTACCCATGGCCAGAAAAGACAACCGACCTAACAACCAAACCAGACACCTCCGTTTGACCCCGCATTTTACCTGCCACGCCGAAGGTTCGGTGCTGGTGGAGACCGGCCTGACCCAGGTGATTTGTACCGCTTCGGTGGAAGAAAAGGTCCCCGGATTTTTAAAGGGTAAGGCCCAAGGCTGGGTGACCGCCGAATATTCGATGCTGCCTCGGGCGACCCATACCCGGAGCGGCCGGGACCGGGAGAAGGTCTCGGGCCGAACCTTGGAGATCCAAAGGTTGATTGGCCGAAGCCTGCGCACGGTGGTGGACCTCAAGGCCCTGGGGGAGCGGACCATCACCTTGGACTGCGACGTGATCCAAGCCGACGGCGGCACCCGTACCGCCTCGATCACCGGGGCCTACGTCGCCCTGGGGCTAGCGATCGAAAACTTGGCCCAAAAGGGGGTCTTGTTTTCTTCCCCGCCCTTGGTTGGACAGGTGGCCGCCTTGAGTTTGGGGATCAAGGACGGGGAAATCCTGCTGGATTTGGACTATGAAGAGGACAGCAGCGCTGAGGTGGACCTCAACCTGGTGATGACCGCCGAAGGGAAAATCGTTGAAATCCAGGGCACTGCCGAACAAACCCCTTTTGATCCCGTCCAATTGACCCGGATGATCGAATTGGCTAGGGTGGGTTTAGACGGCCACTTTGAGCTGCAACGGCAAGCCTTGAATCTCGGTGCTTGAAGGTTCTAAAAAATAAGTTGACGAACCCCCTTAGTGTGGTCATCCTGGGCGCTTATTGGCATCCGGGGTGTAGCGCAGATGGTAGCGCACCTGCTTTGGGAGCAGGGGGTCGGAGGTTCGAATCCTCTCACCCCGACCAACAGCTGCGCGCCCGTAGCTCAGTTGGATAGAGCAACTGACTTCTAATCAGTAGGTCGGACGTTCGAATCGTCTCGGGCGTACCAAAGAATGTGGCGGATGTAGCTCAGCTGGTAGAGCACCGGATTGTGGCTCCGGTTGTCGCGAGTTCGACCCTCGTCATTCGCCCCAAAGTGTTTAAGTGCGCTTGTAGCTCAGCTGGATAGAGCAGTGGACTTCGAATCCAAAGGTCGCAGGTTCAAATCCTGCCAGGCGCACCAGGGAGGGATTGTAGCAAGTTTGTAGTGCGAGAGTGGCGGAATGGTAGACGCGCAAGGTTCAGGTCCTTGTGCCCGCAAGGGCGTGGGAGTTCAAGTCTCTTCTCTCGTACCACAATCACCCTTTTCTTTTTCAAAAAACCATACCATCCCTCCTGCCCCCTTTTTCCTTTAAAGCCCCGGAAGTCCAAATCGGCGAGAGTGGCGGAATTGGCAGACGCGCCAGACTTAGGATCTGGTATCTTCGGATGTGAGAGTTCGAGTCTCTCCTCTCGCACCAGACTACCGTTGAAAATAAAGAGTTTTTAAAGAAAAAAGAAAGCGGGAATAAGCGGGAAAGACCCCCAAGGTCTGCATTGAAGCGGGAATGAAGCGGGAATAAAAAAACACCCCTCAGCAGAGCGCCCAGCCATTAAGAAGCCCACAAATAAAGGCGGCAAAGAAAAAGCCCTCCTACCTGCCCCGATCAAGGGGCTCACCATCGACCAAGCCCAAGGTCGGTACCCAGTCCCAAGCATTGACCTCAAACAGGAAGAATAGCTGATCCTGGACCTTTACCAGGGGATTGATCACTTTGAGGCTAGCTCCAAGGTCAAAATCTACCAAAAGCTCTGCCTGATCTACCGGCACCGGGACCGACTCCTGGAGGAAAAGCACGCCAAGGCCTTTGGGTCCTACATCAGGGAGACTTTCCGGGTAGCCAAGTCCACCGCCTACCAAGACTTTAGAGTTGTTGATGCCGTAGTTCGGCTCAGCGCCGAAGACCTGCTGACCGAAGAACGAGTTGGAAACCTTGTCAAAAGCTCAAAGAGTTGATAGAAATCCTGGTAAGAAATAGCAAGAGCCCTTGGCCTTGAGGTTGGAATGGGATGTTGCCTTGTCCGAGATCACCGAAGCCAGGGATGCCTAGCCCGGTCGCCCGGAATGGACTCGGAACCGCAGATTCCCGGCCATGCGGACCAAGGTGTCCGGCAATGTTTAAACGGTAGAAATCCGGGATGTCGAAGCAAAGAAGGTGCTGTTGGCCCGCATCCGGGAATTCACTCAGGATGAGATTGAAAGGATTAGGGAGAGGACTAAGGAAATCAAGGCTGAAAGAAAGAGATAAAATCCGTAAATCCAATTAGATGCAGATCCTACGCCAGGGTCTACAGTTTTGGGCTACCGCATATTGTACATAACTCATACCTGCGAGAAACTATGTCTGATTTTGAATTTGATTTTGACCAAGCCGAGAAGAGCCTGCAGGTCCGTGAAATGGCGCTCAAACAAGGCGCCAAAGGGCTGCCCAAAGCCGAAGATACGGAATTCGACCCTCCGCAAGAGAAGCTCAGACAACACATGGAATTTCTTTTGGAGGGCCGCCGACAGGAGACCTTGGAATCCCTGAACCGGCTGTCCGAATCCCAGTTGAAATTGGAAACGGAAATCGAGTCCAAGGAATTTGCCACCTTGACCCGGTCTGCGGAAAACGAGGTGGAAACCCTAAAAAAACACCGGTTCGGGGCGCTGGTCAACGCCTTTCGCAAGGAGCGCAAGCTGCTTCGGGAATTGCGGGCCTTCAAACTGCGCAATCAGGTGGATTGGGAGCCCCGGTATCCCGCCTCGATGATTTTGCATTGGTCCTTGATCGTGGGGGCGGTGGTGGCCGAGTCGATCGCCAACAGCTATTTTTTCTCCAAGGGCAGCGAACTGGGAATCTTGGGTGGTTTGTTCCAGGCCCTGTTGATTTCTTGTGTGAATGTGGGCATGTCCGCCTTGGTCGGGGACTTGGTGTTGCGGCAATTCAACCACATCCTCCCCAAATACAAGCTGATGGGTTTGATCGGGACCTGCATCTACACCGTCTTGCTGCTCGCCAACAACCTGTTGGCCGCCCACTTTCGGGCTCAGCTGGAAATTGACCCGGAGCGGGCCGGGGTGGCGGCGGTAATCGCTTTCTGGCAAAACCCCTTGAATGTGGTGGCCTTCGATGCCTGGGTGATGTTCGTGTTTGGCTTGGTCTTTGCGCTGGCTGCGCTGTTGAAAGCCTACACCGCCGATGACCGCTATCCTGGATACGGATCAATCCACCGGAACTACGAACACTCCCTGGAAGTGATTTCCAACGAGCAAGAAACTCTGATCGAAGACATCACAACTGTCTACGAACAAAAAACCGAAACGTTGGATCAATTGATCCAGGACAAACGGCGCCTGATCCGGGACTACCGCAAACTCTTGGAGCGGGCCTATGCCTTAATGGAGGCCTATGACCATTCCTTGAAGGTCTATACCAAAGGTTACAACGCCTTGTTGATGTATTACCGGAAGATCAACCAAGAAGTCCGGCAAGAAAACAAGGTGCCCGCCTATTTTGGTGCCCAGTCTACCTTTGAGCATGTAGAACTCCGAGGGGTTGATTTGAGCAAGTTGGAAAAAAAGGCGAATCAATACGAAGAGTCTTTAGAGAACATCGAGAGCCAGCGCAATGACACAAAAGGAAAGTTGGTGGAGCAGAGGGAAGGGGCCATCAAAGCCATCGAGGACTTCTTCAAACGGGTCGAACAGGAAGCCGAGCGGTTGGTGGATACGGAAACGGTCCAAAATCCGGTCGCCCAATGACCGAGGCAGGACAAGCCTCAGGAATCCACCCCCGTCTGGAGCCCACTTTTTGAACCGAAGCAGAAAAAGAAAGCCTTTGGGAAAACATGATCGATACGGGATTTATCTCATAGTCGTGGTTGTCGCTATTGTAGCGGTTTTGGGAGGTTTGGCCGCCTATTGGGCCAATCTCTCACAAATCGATCCCGACACATTGTGCCCCAAAAATGTCCCGCTCCTGTCGCACCAAGTTGTCCTGATCGACAAGACCGACCCCTTGACCGAATCCCAAATGAATTTTCTGGGAAGGCGGATCCTGGAACTCAAGGAGGGGTTGGAGCCCGGCGAGAAACTTTCGATGTTTGTGCTGGATGCGGACAACCTGATCGGCCCCAAACCCTTGTTCTCCAAATGCAGCCCTGGAAGGGGGGATCAAGCCAACGCCTTGTATCAGAACCCCAAGCAGGTAAAGGCCAAGTTTGACCGGTATTTCGAGGCCCCATTGCAGGAAGAATTGCAGGCCCTGCGGATCAACAGCACCAGCAACACCTCGCCGATCTTTGAGATGATCCGAGAAATCGGTTTCCTGAAGGACTTTTCTCCAACCATCAGACGGCGCCGAATGCTCCTGGCTTCTGACCTATTGCAGCACATGCCACCCAAATTTTCTTTGTATGCGGAAGTCGGCAGCTACGAAAGATTTTCTCAAACCGCCTATGGCCAAGAGAACCAGACGGACCTGAACCAAGTGGAGATGGAGATCGACTTCTTCCAACGGCCTAGCGCCGAATCTTTGCAAGGGAGTAGGCAATTCATCGAGTTCTGGCTGTCATACCTTGGCGCTCAAGGAGTCAGGGTGAGTCTCGTGCGAAAGGTTCCTTAACTTGATTTTTTGGACAAAAAGATGAATAAAATAAAAAGGAAACAGCACTTTTTTAATAAGGTAAATCGATGGTTTATCTTAAACTTTGTGCTTGGGCTGCTTCTGACTCAGGCCTCTGGAAATTCAAACCCCATTCTAACCGTCTTTTTGTCGGTCATTCCGATGGTTCTTTATGGTCATTGGGTTTACCGCCAGTTTGGCCGGGGGCTAGATACCGACGAAAACTTGGCGGACAGCGTCTACTTCTTGGGATTCGTCTTCACTCTTTCCTCTTTGCTAGTCAGTCAAATCTCTTTTTTAACCAAGGCGGGCATGCCAGCGGTTAATCACGACAAATTGATCGCCGATGCGATTGGCAATTTTGGCATCGCCTTGGTGACGACCTTGGTGGGAATCTTCATTCGAATGCTTTTGATGCAAGGCCGGGGGAGTCAGGATGCCGAGGAAGACCTTGAAGTGGCCTTCGGCGACCTCAGTGATGAAATTCGTCTGACCCTACAAAATTATCGAACCCTAAATCAGGAACTGCTCACCTTTACCGGTGCCTCAAGGCAGGTTCTCAGTGAGCAGCTGCGGAATCTGGAAAGAATTGGCACACAAATCACCCAAAGCCTCAATACCAACGGCGAAGAACTGCAAAAAGCTCTAAAAACCAACAGCACGGCGCTGCTCGAAGAGTTGACTGGCCATACCAAGAAGGCCTCAGCCGCCGTTTCCGGGTTTGTAAAAAAGTTGAATGATTTTAGGCCACCTGCAGAACTTTTTACCGAAACCTTTGAGGATTATTTTGTCAACCTGGGCGCACAGCTCTTGCCCCTTGCGGAGGTCTTGGCATCCCTTACCTGGAGCGTGGGGGAGGAGCAGAAGGCCATCACCCTGGCTGTAGGACAGGTCAAAGCCTTTGGCGATGCCGTCCAGGCCGCCCCCCAGAGCCTCCAAACATTCGAAACCTTGGCGGGGAATCTCAATCGCTTCGGAGCGGAACTGGGCAAGGTGAGTCCCGGCCTTCAGTTAATTCCTGAGCTATTGAAGAACATCAAAGACCTCATCCAGGAAGTGACCTCCACCTTGCAATCGATCAAAAAAGAACAGGCGGACTGGGGTACAAAAGAAACTGAAACTCTCAAAGCTTCGATTGCAGATTTTCAGGGGGTGGTCGTTTCTTTTTTTGGCACGCTGACCCGAGTCACCCAACAATATCATCAGGAACTCACCCGTGGCCGATAAAAAGCCTTGGCGAGAGCAGGAGAAAAGCAAAGCCAGCATTTTCCAAACCACCTTGACCGAGTTGATGTTGCTTCTGGTTTTCTTGCTGCTGACCATTTCTCTGGGTGCCTATCAAATCATCCAAGACCTGCAAAAGGAGCAGAAGGAATATGAAGAACTGTCAAAAGCATGGACAGAGGTCCGAACGCAACATCCCCAGGCCAAGGCCAGCGACCTGCCGGAGGCTTGGAGCCTACTGACACCCGGCAATCGTGAAGCGGTCGCCAACTATCAGGCGATAAAAAAGCAGATCGAAGAAATGCGATCAAAACTGCGAAGCATTACCTTTTGTTGGTCCGAAAAGGGTAAACGCGATAATTTGCTGAAAATCACACTCAAAAAGGACGGTATGCTAATAGTCGAAAAGGCTTGGCCTGAAGAGCGATCAAAAAAGGCTGATGAGCTTGGGGCAAAAAAACTCCTGCAGCGGTGGCAGAATATGGCCGCATTTTTAGCAGCCGTGAAGCCGGTTGTGGACCAGAAGCAGGATTGCCGATTTCGCATCAAGGTGGAAAGGGGCGACTTGACAGATATTGGTAAATACCAAAATCAGATTGATCAATTGAGCAAGTATTTGCTCCCTATAGCGGTGATGAAGGATGCCGATGTTGTCGCCCCAAGAAATCAGTGAAAAGGCGAGGCAAGCCCTTGCCGTATTGAAGCACTTTGAACAGACTTTTTTGGCGAACTTTCGAGACGATCAGGTTTTGTATCGCCAAACTTGGATTGAGTATTATTGGTTTCCGGTGATTGAACCCTTGGAGGAGCTGCCCGGTCTGCTCAAGAAGTTCTACCGAAAGCTGTCGCCGAAACCCAAAAGTGGATTGAGTTCATAAAAACCTAAGTTGCGAAGTGGACCCTGTGGTCAAGACACCTCTTGCGGCTTTTGAGACTGGGCCAGTGGCACCTCAGCCGCCACATCCTAGATTTAGTTCGTTGCGAAAAAAGCCCCCAAGGTTGCGGTCCTGCTCGCCCCCCCCCCTTAAAAAAACCCGCTCCCGGCAGCCAACGACCGGCTCCAGCCGCTCCTTGCCCACACCGCCCCCCAGAGAACGCCAACCCCTTGACCGGAGGCGGGTTGCTGGTTGTGGCAGGGGCAAAACCCGGGGGGAGGTACAAATTCCCTTTGCAAACCCATTTGACTCTCCCTAAGATTTGGGCAAGGAGAGCCTATGACATTCGACCAATACAAAACAGACGGGTTTTTTGACGAATATTTTGTGGAAGACGGCAAGCCTCGCAGCTACGTCCGCAAGATCGTCAAAACAATCAACGAAATGGACCCAGGGGAACTGTACAACCGTCAAAAGGCCGCAGAGGCGTTGATGTTTGAAACCGGGATCACCTTTACCCTGTACAACACCGACGAAACCAAAGAAGACATCATCCCCTTCGACATCCTGCCCCGGATCATCCCCCACCGGGAATGGGAATACATCGAGCTGGGGCTCAAACAAAGGGTAGAGGCGCTCAACCGCTTTGTAGCCGATGTTTACGGCGACCAAAAGATCCTCAAGGACAAGGTGGTCCCCAAGGACCTGGTTCTCAGTTCCAAAGCCTACCGCAAACAACTCTTGGGGATCAAGCCGCCTCGGGGCATCTGGACCCATATCTCGGGCATCGATCTGGTCCGGGATGACCAGGGTGAGTTTCTGGTGCTTGAAGACAACATGCGCTGCCCCTCCGGGGTGTCTTATGTGTTGGAAAACCGGGCCATCTTGAAACGGATTTTCCCGATCGTTTTCCAGGCAAGCCACATTTCCCCGGTCGAGGAATACCCCTCCAAACTCCGGGAGATGCTCGAATATCTGGTGCCGGACAAGGACAACCCAACGGTGGCGGTCCTAACCCCGGGCATGTACAACTCCGCCTTTTTTGAACATGCCTTTTTGGCCCGAGAGATGTCCGTGGACTTGGTCCAAGGCAGCGATCTGATCGTTGAGGACGACTTTGTTTACATGCGGACCACTCGGGGCCTGCAAAAGGTGGACAGCATCTACCGGCGGCTGGACGACGACTTTTTGGACCCCAAAATGTTCCGGCCCGATTCGCTTTTGGGCGTGCCCGGCATCATGAAGGCTTGGGCCAAAGGCAACGTGGCCTTGGTTAACGCTCCGGGAACCGGGGTTTCGGACGACAAGGCGATCTATTCTTTTGTCCCCCAGATCATCAAGTATTACCTGGGCGAAGACCCCATTTTGTCCAACGTGCAGACCCACCTTTGCCGGAACAAGGCGGAGCTGGATTTTGTGGTCAAAAACCTGGAGCACCTGGTGGTCAAACCGGTGGCAGAATCGGGGGGCTACGGGATCCTGATCGGCCCCAAAGCCAGCAAGAAAGAGCGGGAGGCGTTCAAGGAAAAACTTTTGGCCAACCCGGACAACTACATTGCCCAGCCGGTGGTTTCCCTTTCCAGGGCCCCGGTGGTGGTCCAAGAGTCGGGCATGGAAGGGCGACATGTGGACCTGCGGCCCTTTATCCTGTACGGGAAGGAGATTTTTGTGCTCAACGGCGGTTTGACCCGAGTGGCCCTCAAAAAAGGTTCGCTGGTGGTCAACTCCAGCCAAGGGGGCGGTTCCAAAGACACCTGGGTGATCGAGCCCGGCAAAACCAAGGGGACCGATGCTTAGTCGGGTAGCCGAATCGGTCTATTGGTTGGGCCGGTACATGGAGCGGGCGGACAACACTGGCCGCCTCCTGGATGTCCATTTGATGCAGATGCCCGAGTTTACCCAAGAGGAACTGGAACTTTGGGGTCCCTTGATTTCGGTCACCGGAGACGAGGCGGTCTTCAAGCTCCATTACGACCAAATCAACCTGGACAACGTGTTGGACTTTTTGACCTTCAACCGGGACTATTCCAACTCGATCATCAACTGTTCCATCCGAGCCAGGGAAAACGCCCGGTCCATCCGGGAAACGATCAGCAAGGAAATCTGGGAAACGGTCAACCATTTTTACCACCAGATCACCCACCCCAAAGCCGCCGCCCTGATGCGCCGGGAGCCGGACGAATTTTTTGGGGAGATCCGCAAGACCGCCCATTTGTTTTCCGGGGTGATCGAAGGCACCCAAAGCCGCAGCCAAAGCTGGCACTTTCTGAACCTGGGCCGGATGTTGGAACGGGCGGACAAGACCAGCCGGATCTTGGATGTCAAGTCCTTTGCCCTGATGCCCAAAACCAAGGGGCAAAAGTTCAGCCCCTACGATGGTTTGATTTGGGGAGCGCTGCTCAACTCGGCCAGCGCCTTGGAGATGTACAAAAAAAGGTTCCGCCAAGTCACCCCCGAACAGGTGGTGGATTTTTTGGTCTTGGACGGCCATTTCCCGCGGTCGATCCTCTTTTGTTTGAGCCATGCGGAAAACAGCCTGCACCAGATCAGCGGGACCCCGCACGGGAACTTTTCCAACCAGCCGGAGAAACAAATCGGGCTGTTGCGCTCGGAGATCGACTTCACCGAAGCCAGCGATATTTTAGAGCTGTCGTTGCACAAGTACCTCGACCAATTCCAACTTCGGCTCAACAAGGTGGGCAACGCCGTGTACGAGTCCTTCTTCGCCTGAGCCCTAACCCCGGACGGATGGACGCTGGGGGGTCAGGTTGCGTACGTCCACGCTCACCTTGAGCTGGTGAGTCCCCCCGCCATAAAGCACCCCTTTGAGCGGCGTTACGTCCGCATAGTCCCGGCCCCAGGCGCAGGTGATGTGCCGGTCGTTGGGGATCAGGTTGTTGGTCGGGTCAAAGTCCACCCACCCCTCGTGGGGCACAAACAGGGAAAACCAAGCATGAGAAGCGTCCACCCCGACCAGCTTTGGCTTGCCCACCGGCGGCAAGGTTTCCAGGTACCCGCTCACGTACCTCGCCGCCAAGCCCATGGACCGCAGGCAGGCAATCGCCAAATGGGCGAAGTCTTGGCAGACCCCTTGGCGTTTGTGCAAGACTTGGCTCAACGGGGTAGAGATGCTGGTGGCCCCGGCGGTGTAGGCAAAGTCACGGTGGATCCGGTCCATCAGGTCGAGGGCGGCATCCATCAGGTAACGTCTTGGGGTAAAGCTGGATTTGGCGTATTCGTAAACCTCCGGTAAAAGCGGCAGCAAGGGGGAGGCGAAGGTAAATCCCTTGGCCTCCACCAACTTGAGGCTCGAAGGTTGGCTGAGGTAGCCCACCGCTTCTTCCCAGGGGGAGAGATGGTCCCCGGAAACCGGCGCATCCAGGGTCTCCACGTTCACCAGGGAACTCATGGTCACCTGCATCTTCTGGTGGGGCTCTTGGAGCGTAAAAAAGCTGACCTTGTTCCCGAAGATGTCCCGCCGTTCGGAGTAGTCCATCGCCCTTGGAGACACGGTGATCTCGCTTTTTTGGCAGACCTGGTGGCTGAAGCTCCGGGGGCAGAGCCGTGCCTCGTTGTAGCTGAGGCTCACCGGTTCGGAGTAGTCGTAAAGGGTGGTGTGGGTGATTTCGTAGATCATACGGCCTCCTCGGCACCGGTCAACTGCTGGCGTTTGAGGGCGTGGGCAAAGTAGGTGTTGTTGATGTGTTCGGAAGCCTGGGCCAGCAGTTTTGCGATGCCTGCGCTCAAAACCTCCAGGCCCAGCCGTTCCCCTTCGGTTTCTTCCACCAAGTCTTTCATTTCGGTCAGGTTCAGGTCCGCATAGGCTTTTAAGATCAGCTTGCCTTCCTCTTTGATGCCCCGGCCAATCTTAAAGGGGGGCAGCTGCCGGAGGTGTTCGCTCAAGGATTCCAACTGGAACATCAAGGACCGGGGGTTTTGGCTGTTGATCAGCAAAAAGCGCAGGACCTCCTTGGTGCCAAAGTTGGTGTGGTGCAGACGGCGGAAGGAGATCAGGCTTTCCATGGCGATCAAAAGGGTTTCCTTGGCGATCTGGTCCACCATCGGGTCTCTGGCCAAGCCCAACATCGCCGGGATCAAGGTGACGGTCAGCGAGGCTCGCTCCAAGCGCCGACCGAGCATGAGCAACCGCCAGCCCAAGTCTTGGGTCATGTTCTCCAGGTTTTGCCCGGTAAAGGCCGCCAAAGGGACCACGGTGCGGTCCAGGTCGCTCAGGAGGCTGTTGAACCCGTGGTCCTTGGCGCACATCCCTTCCAGGCATTGTTTGAGCTGGTCCAAGATGCGCCAAGTGTCGCTGGACCAACGTTCCCGGACCGCAAAGGTCGCCTGCAACAAGGCCCGTAGATTGAAGGCCAAGGTGCCCGGACGGTTCGGGTTGCCCACCAATTCCATCAGTTCCGCCTTAGGATTGGCCAGCCTCTCCTCCCCGCCCTCGCCGGTGAACCCCGGCAGGGTTTCGGTCAAGGTAGTGATGGTTTTTAGCATGATCGCCAGCGCCTCTTGGTCGGCCTGGGAGTCATACTCGGCGATTTGCAAAAAGTGTAGCAAGGTGATGCGCATAAAGCGCAAGGTCATCTCCGCCCGCTCGGCATAACGGCCCACCCAAAACAACTGTTGGGCGCTCCTTGAGGAAAGGGTGGTCAGCTGCTCGGTGATCCGTTCGGAGGTGCCTTTTTGGCTTTGCAGCGGCAGTTGTTGGGCATGGTGACCCATCACCCAAGTGTCCTTGGCCAAGGCATCGGTCTGGTGGGGCACCACCGTAACCTCGCCGCTCAAGGCGCACCGGGAAAGCCCGCCGGGCATTACATGGTACTCGTTGGCCTTGGCGGTCAAAAACAGCCGGGTCATCAGGTGCCGAGGCTCAATCCCGGTAGGGGAAAGGATCGGCAAGGTCGAGGTGCTGAGCAGCTTTTGGCCCACATAAGCACCTGGGGCCGCTTCGATCTTTTTGGCCCATTCCTGCCGCTGGTCCGCCGAAAGCTGGAAACCCAAGGTCGAGGCGGAGCCTTCGGGGCGAAACACCGGCAGGAGGATCATCTGGTCCATCTGCTCCAGGACCTGCTTTTTTTCCTGCTCCTGACCGCACCAATAGGTATCGGGCATCGGGAGAATCAGGGACTCGCCCAACAGTTCCTGGGCAATGGCCGGTAAAAACGGGAAGAGCCCCGGATTCTCCAAAACCCCCGCTCCGGCCGGGTTGATCAGGGTCACGGTCCCCCGTCTGACCGCTTCGATCAGGCCCGGCACCCCGTAAAAGCCGTCGCTTTCGATCTCCAGCGGGTCCAGGTGCCGGTCTTCGAGCCGTCTTAAGATGATGTGTACCGGTTTGAGGCCGTCCAAGGACTTCATCCAAATGGAGCCATCCCGAAAGATCAGGTCCTCCCCCTGGACCAAAGTGATCCCCAGGTAGGAGGCCAGATAGGCGTTCTCAAAATGGTTGGGCTGTTCGGTCCCCCGGGCGAGCAGCACCACGTTGGCCTCGCCCCTCAGGTCCGGGGCGTTTTCCAGCAGCCCTTCTTGGACAAAGTTAAAAAACTCCCTCAGTCGGCGGATCCGGTAACGGGTAAAAAACTCGGGCATCGCCTTGGCCATGGCCTTACGATTTTCAATGGCATAACCCGCCCCTGGGGTTTCTTGGGTGTGGTCCCGGACCACCACAAACCTTCCGTCCGGGCCGCGGGCGATGTCGGCGGCGTAATGGACCAAGGGGGTTTGCCAGTTCTCGTACAGCCCGTTGCAGGCCCGGATGAACAGGGCATGTTGGTGCACCAGCTCCAGGGGCAAGAGTCCTAGGCGGATCAACTTCCGGGGGCCGTAGAGGTCTTTAAAAATCTCGTTGAACAGTCTGGCCCGTTGTTTGAGGCCCTTTTCCAAAAATTCCCATTCCGCCTCTTGGACCAAAAAGGGCAGTCCATCAAACTGCCAAGGCCGAGGTCCCTTTTTCTTGAAGTCCCCCACCTCATAGGTCACCCCGGTTTCCCGGAGCATCAGCTGGGCTTGGCTGTGGGTTTTGAGCAGTTCCTCAAAGCCCATGCCTTCCCAGTCCTTGACGATCTCCTTCCAGTGGTCCCGTAGGGTTCCGTCGGGAAAGAACCACTCGTCAAACCCTTGGGTCAGAGTGGGGTAGGCGGCAAGCAAAGAAGGCCCTTGGTTCATCGCAGCCTGAGATCAAGGGTGTAGGGAAAGTCGCTGTTGTCCACCGGGGTTCTGATTTGGCCCACCGGCGGCTTGCCCTGCCGTTTGATCGCTTCCACCGTTCGGCCCACTTTGGTGGCGGTTTCCATCGGCACCGGCTCTTGGGGGACCCACGGTTCGGGGCTGTGCCCAAAGTCCCAAAACCGGTTGATCCTTCTGGACTCCGCCTCAAAACTGTTGACCGGGAAAAACTCGTAACTCCGGCCCCCTGGATGGGAAGCAAAGTAGTTGCAGCCCCCCAGCACGGTGTTGTTGCGCCGGTCCACGATGTCAAAGGTCAGCTTGGGCTCGACCGGGATGGTCGGGTGCAGCGCCGAAGGAGGGTTCCAGACCAGATGCCTGATCCCGGCGACAAACTCCCCTTGGGTCCCGGTCGAGCGCAGCGGCACCGCTCGGCCATTACACTGCAACTGGAACCGCTCGGGTACAAAGCCAAACAGCTTGATCTGCAACCGTTCCACCGAAGAGTCCACAAACCTGGAGGTCCCCTGGGCAGTCACCTCTTCCCCCAACACGTTCCAAGGCTCAATGGCCATGGTCAATTCCAGGGAAACCTCCCCAACCTGGACCCGGCCATACAGGGGGAACCGGAATTCCAAAAAGGGAGCCAGCCATTCCAGCTGGAACGGGTAGCCTGCCTGTTGCAACTCCAAAACCACTTCCTTGAGGTCTTCTTGGATGTAATGGGGCAACATAAACTTGTCGTGTAAGGTGGTCCCCCAACGGACCAGTTTGCCTTGGTAGGGGTTTTTCCAAAAGTGGGCCACCAAGGTACGGATCAGCAGCAATTGGCAGAGGTTCATCTGGTAGTGCGGGGGCATTTCATACCCCCGAAACTCCAGCTGGCCCAACCGGCCCGCTGGCCCCGAAGGGCTGTAGAGCTTGTCGATACAAAACTCGGCCCGGTGGGTGTTGCCCGAAATGTCCACCAAGAGGTTGCGCAAGATCCGGTCCACCAACCAAGGCTGGGCCACCTCGCCTTTGGGGATCTGGGAAAAGGCCAGCTCCAGCTCAAACAAGGCGGTGTCTCTGCCCTCGTCCACCCTCGGGGCTTGGCTGGTCGGCCCAACAAACAGGCCGGAGAAAAGGTAGGAAAGCCCCGGGTGGTGTTGCCAGTAGGTGATCAAACTTTGTAACAATTCGGGGCGGCGCAGTAAGGGGCTGTCTGCCGGGGTCTTGCCGCCCAAGGTGACGTGGTTCCCCCCGCCGGTTCCGGTTGGCCTGCCGTCAAGCAGGTATTTTTCGGTCCCCAACCGGGCCAGCTTGGCCTGTTCGTACAAGACCTTGGTTTTGTCCACCAGCTCGGGCCAAGAGGCGGAGGGATGGACATTGACTTCGATCACTCCGGGGTCGGGGGTGATCATAAATTTTTCCAGCCGGTTGTCCGGCGGAGGGTCGTAGCCTTCCAAAATCACTTTGAGCCCGGTCTCTTCGGCCACCGATTCAATCAAGCCAACCAAGGCCAAGTAAGGCTCCAGGACCACAAAGGGGGGCAGGAACAAAAAGAGTTTCCCTTCCCTGATCTCCAAGGTCAAGGCGGTGGTCACCGTTTCCTTCCAGGAGGCTTCCTGGGGCTGCCTGAGGTAGTCGCCAGGATGTTCTTTGAGCGGCGGGGCGGGCTCAAACAAGGAGCGGCCCGCCTCCAACCTTTCCTTTTCTTCCTTGGTGACCGCCAAACTGTTCAAGGGCAGCCGCAGCCCCGCCGGGGAATTGCCGGGGATCAGGTAAAGCTCTTTGCGCCGAAACCGCCAAGTGGAACTTTGGAAGGCTTGGTCTTCTTGGTTCCACCGCAAGGGCAGCACAAAGGCCACCTCTTCGCCCAAGTCTCCGGCCAACAATTGGGCCAGCTTTTGCCGTTCCAAAGGGTCTTTGAGGTTAACCGTCTTGGGGTCCAGGTTGGCGGGAACCTTGCCTTCCTCCCACAAGAAATAAGCCAGATCCTCAAAAGCGGGGATCCAATACCGGTTGGGGATTCGCAACCCTTCGGCCAGCTTTTGTGCAAACCTTTTTCCCTCGCCGCTCTGGTAACCGTAGTTTTCGGTTTCCAGGCCCAATCGGTCATAATTGTGCCAAATCGGCAGCCCGTCCTTGCGCCAATAACAAGCCTTTTTCCACCGAGGCAAAGGCTCACCGGGGTACCACTTGCCCTGGCCAAACTGCAAGACCGCCCCAGGGGCAAACTGATCCTTGAGGCGCAGCAAGAGGTCGTTGGACCGCTGCCGTTTGTGGGTGCCGTCGGCGGCGGTGTTCCATTCCGGCGCTTCGTAGTCGTCCACGGAAATGAAGGTTGGTTCACCGCCGATGGTCAGGCGGACATCTTCGGCGGCCAGTACTTGGTCCACCTGGAGGCCCAGGTTGTTGATCTGCTCCCAATCTTCCAGGGAATAGGGCTTGGTGATCCGGGGGTCTTCATGGATGCGGACCACTTTGTTTTCAAAAAGAAACTCTACCTCACAAAGGTCCGTGGCCCCGGTGATCGGCGCTGCACTTTGGGGGTCGGGGGTAGCCGAAAGGGGGATGTGTCCTTCACCGGCAAAAAGCCCACTGGTCGGGTCCAGCCCCACCCATCCTGCACCAGGGATGTACACCTCGCACCAAGCATGGAGGTCGGTAAAGTCTTCCGCCGGGCCGCTGGGGCCGTCCAGGGACTTTTCGTCCGCCTTGAGCTGGACCAAATAACCGGAAACAAACCGAGCCGCCAGCCCCAGGTGCCTAAAGGCGGAAACCAACAGCCAAGCAGAATCCCGGCAGGAGCCGGAGCGTTTGGCCAAGGTCTGCTCACAGGTCTGTACCCCCGGTTCCAGGCGGATGGTGTAGGCCAAGTCGTTGTAAACCCTTTGGTTCAGATAAACCAAAAAGTCCACCGTAATCTCCCCTTGGTGTTTTTCCAACTCCAGGCTTTTGATCCAGTCCAACAACAGCGGCCCTTGGTCCATCAGCTCCAGGTAAGGGGCGAGGTCCTTGGCCAGCCGTTCTTCGTAAGCAAAGGGAAAGTTCGCCGCCTCTTCGTCCAAAAAGAAGTCAAAGGGATTGATCACCTTCAGGTCCGCAACCACCTCGACCTGTACCTTCAGGCTCTTGGTTTTTTCAGGAAAAACCAACCGGGCCAGATAGTTGCCGAAGGGGTCTTGCTGCCAGTTGATGAAGTGCTGTTCCGGGAAAACCTTGAAGCCAAAGGCCAAGATCGGCGTGCGGCTGTGGGCCGCCGGTCTCAGGCGCACCACATGGGGACTGAGGTGAACCGCCCGATCATAGCGGTATTCGGTGTTGTGGATCAGTTTGATACGGATGGTCATAGTCACTCTCCCTGGCGCAGCCCAAGTGTAATGACACTGGCCCCCTAAATCAAGGGAACTGTACCTTTCTCCACTTTTGGGGTCCTTTTGTCAGCAACCTGACCTAGATAGTGTAGTCACGAGATTGACAATTCGATAAAATGCTGTCATGCCCCACTTATCAAACCTCTTAAGTGGGATGCCATGACTCTTCCAGCACACAGACGGCACGATATTTCAGACCATGTTTGGCAAAAACTCGAACCGCACCTGCCGGGCAGGAAAGGAACTTGGGGCGGCATAGCCCAGGACAATCGCCTATTTATCAATGCTGTGTTTTGGATCATGCGCACAGGTGCGCCTTGGCGCGATCTTCCGCCTGACCTGG
>Ga0208246_1000049_pt1 | contig 132177 bp, 119 predicted proteins | sample RifOxyD2_FD_184039 | JGI IMG/M metagenome (GOLD analysis project Ga0208246, IMG submission 184039) | Soil microbial communities from Rifle, Colorado - Rifle Oxygen_injection D2 (SPAdes) | ecosystem: Environmental > Terrestrial > Deep subsurface > Rock core/Sediment | place: Rifle, Colorado... | reverse complement strand
GGGGGGGGGGGGGGGGGGGGGGGGGGATAAGCTGCCCACATCATAAGGTCGTCCTGATAAAAAACTAAAAAACCTTTATTTTTCAGCAGGTCTCAGATGGAAAATCTTAGTCGCACTTTTATGAAACCTTTGACTTGTATTTTCGTTGCCGCTTTACTCGTAGCGGGCTGCGCCACCAAAGTTCCCATCTCCTACATCGAACCCAGTAAATCAAGGAAAAATATCACCAAGGTAGCAATTCTGTCTTTTGAAAAAGACGGGGATGTTTCCCTCCGTGACAAAGTTGAATCTGCCTTAAGTGCGCATACTCTTAAAAAAGAATCCTATTTTACCGTGGTAGAACGGTTGGGAGTAGAAAAAATATTGAACCAGGACCTTGGCTCAAAATGGTCTGCAGCGCAGATCAGCGGCGAAAAACTGAGTCAAAAAATTCAGGCTGACGGTGTTGTTTTAGGGTCAATTTCTGGATTTTCCTCCAATGACCAGCGCTTTACTGAAAAAAGAAGTAAATGTGATGATCAAGGGAAAAACTGCTACGATTACGAAGTAAGCTGTATTCGACGCAACTATGCGTTGGATGCACAGCTGCGGCTCATTGAAGTTTCCAGCGGTTCTGTCCTTTTTGGCAACATCTACTCACCTCGCTCCACCGCTGCGCAATGCTCAGATGAAAATTCGGCCATTCCTTCCCCTGAAGCAGCGATTCAAACTCTGGCTAGCGAGGTTGCAAGAGAGTTTGTCGGCGATATCGCCCCAGAAGAAAAATCTATGGAGGTCAAGTTACTCACTTCTGTAGATGTTGAATTGTCAAAGGAACAGGATAGCTCCTTTGACCAAGCGATTGACTATTTTAAAATGGGGAGAGTTGATCGTGCTTCTGAAATACTTTCAAAACTTTCTGGTGAGCTTGGCGATAGTTACGTCATTGCCTACCTGATGGGGATTGTTGAGGAAGTGAATGGCAATTATCCGGTAGCCCTGACCTATTTCAAGGCTGCAGATCGTATCACGACCAAACCAAAAGAAGAGATCGTTCAAGCTATTGCTCGCATTGAATCTAGGCTTGAAGAACAACGCAAAGCCAAGATGCAATCGCAAAAAAGCTAACTCCTCAACGTTTCTAGTTCTTAGTTGGCTAAAACAAAGGGAAGACAGCGGGCAATTTGCCTCTAATTGCCCGCTGTCTTCAAACTGTTTAACTTCGTGACATGAAGTAGGAACTCTGAAAAATTTGCCTGATCGGTTTTGGTCTTGGCACCCCCCCTCCTTGCCCAGCTGACAAGGTTTTCGACCTTTTCTTACGACAAGTCCACTTACCCTGAAACAGAAAAGAAAAAACTGCCTCTTGATTTCTGGGGCCACCTTGGGTCTAATTGTGGCTCAACCTTTAAATGGGTGTACGATTTATGAAACCGTCCCTTTCCCTTTGGCTGCCCCTTGCCCTGTTTGTGATCGGCTGTTCGGCAGCCAAGGTGCCGACCTTGGAGGTCCAACGTCCGGCCAAGATTGCCTTGGACCCCAAGCTCAAGACCCTCTTTATCCTCCCCGACCAGATCGACGGCACCAACGACAAACTGGGCCTCAAGCCCCAGGTGCTCTTGGCGCTCAAGGCACAAATTGAGTCCCAAGGCAGGTTTAGGGTGGTGATCGGCCCGGTGGCCGGGATCGACCCCAACCTGGAGCCGGTAGGGGTGATCCAAGGCTCGGTGACCAGCAAAGAAGGCAGCGAAACCGGCCAGTTCACCGAACTGGCCACCTGCCAAGGCGGCCTGGGGGGCTTTGCCGCCGGAGCCAGCGCCGCCGCCCAGGGCAAACAAGGGGTGACCTTGAGCGGTTGGGGATTTTTGCCCTGCCGCAGCGGCAACGACAGCACCTCCAACATGGTGGCTCTGGGGGTTGGGGTTTTGGGGAAGTTGGCCGGAAGAGAAGAGGTTGACCCTCTGGTCCAAGTGGTGCGGGTGTACAAATACAAAAACATCAACCTCTTTGCCCAACTGGACCTGACCCTCACCTACCTGGGGACCGAGCGGAAAACCTTGGCACTACGAAGTGATTCGGCCAACTTCAACCGCCACTTGGTCCAACCGGCGATCAACGTGCATACCTCCATCCTCACCTTTGCCGAGGCCCTGCCTTTGTTGGCTTTGCCGGTGACCCCGGTGGTCTTTCGGCCCATTGGGGTGGTCGAGTCTAGCAATCCGGGGCACCCGACCGGCGCTTGGTTCGCCGACCGGGCCATCGTCTCCGAGGAGATGGACAAAAAAGAAAAGGCCGAGGTAACCGGAGCGTTGGTCGCCTCCAGCCTCAAGGGTTTTGTCCAGATGATCTCTCCACACAAACAGGCGGTGGCCGCCGACATCGCATCGGGCAGTTCCGCCGAGGTGGAGCGGCTGTTGCGGGCCGGGGAATGGACCGAGGCTAGGAGAGTCCTGGAACAGGAAGGGGGAGAACGCCCCGCCGACCTCTACAACCTGGGCCTCACCTATGAGGCAACCGCCACTTCGGACGGAGACTACGTCCAAGCCCAAGACCTCTACAAACGGGCCTTGGACCAAGAGGAAAACCCGGTCTTTGCCCAAGGGATCGGCCGGATGGAACGGCGGCTGGGAGAATCCCGGACCCTCAAACTGCAACAGGAGACCAAAGGATGAAAACCCGATGGATGTGGCTTTTGGCCGGGTTGTTTTTGGCTTCCTGCGCCCCCCAGGTCAAGCTTACGGTGCTGCGGCCTGCGGAGATCGAGACCGGCGGGATCACCAAGGTGGCGGTGGGTCCCTTTGAGGTGGTTGAATTGTCGGAGGCCTTGGAAACCGAAAGAAATGGTGAATGGACCGCCCGGCCTCTGGAATTTGGCCCAGCCGAAAAGGCCGCCTTGGCCAAACAAATCCGAGCCCAGGTCATCGCCCAACTGGCCGAGACCCCCTACTTTGAACTGGTTTACACCGATGAGTTTGAAAAATTGGCCACCGGTGCGAAGCTGGAAGAAACCATCTCCGCCGCTGGTTACAAGGAAAAAGAGGCCCAGGCGGTGATCGCCGGACGGGTGTTCGTCTCCCTGACCAAAACCGATGGAGCTACCCCCAAAAAGGTGGAACTGGAGTTTGTTTCCGGTGGGAAACGGAGCTTTGACGTATCGGTGGAAAAGATCGTCTGGTGGCCCTACAAATCCATGCGAGGCAACCTGACCTTGGAACTCAAGTTGATCCGTCTGGTCCCCACCGAGGTTTTGGCGGTTTCGACCCAAACCCGCACCTTCGCCCAAAAGATCGGCGGGGCTCCCTTGGACCTGATGGACCAAGTCAAAAAAATGGCCCAGGACTTCCAGGCCGGAGCCGGGGACGCTGAGGAAGAGCGGTTCAGCCTGATCGAAGGTTCTTCGGAAGTCTTGCCCAGCTTTGAACAAACCCTTTCCTCCTTGTCTGGCTCAATTGCCACCGATTTTGTGCGCAAGATTGCGGTCACCGAAACCAAGGTCGCCTTGCCGCTGGCTTCGGGCGGGGACCAGCGGGGCAAGTTTTTGGTCCAGGCCGGGGCCTACCAGATGGCCATTCGTCACCTCCAACAGGTGACCGCCCAAGACCCCAAACCCGACGACCTCTACAATCTGGCCTTGGCCTTTGAAGCCACCGGGGGCTACGGTTTAGCCCAAGGGATCTACAAAGAAGCCTTGGCCCAAGCGCCGGAAAGCAGCCTTTACGCCATGGGACTGGGCCGGATCGAACGGATCCTGCGGGAGAAACCCAGCCTCAAACGACAATTGAACACCAAGGGGGCCAAATGAGCCGGATTCTTTGGGCGACATTGGTCCTGGCCTTGTTGGTCGGTTGTGCCCCGGACCTGACCTTGTACTCCACCAAGGGACCGGAATTGGCGGTCGAAGAGATGGACAATCTGGTGGTTGAAGACTTTACCGATGAACTGGGCCAACCCCTGGAAGGTCCGGCACAACCCGGTCTGCTCAAGGCCAACCAGCCCTTGGCCGCCCAGGTCAGGGCCCAGGTTTTGGCGGAGCTTTCCAAAGGCGGGGACTTTCGGTTGATCCCTCCTTCGGGGCTGCAAGGCCGGTTGCCCGAAGCGGGGAAAACGGCGTTGCTCAAGGGCAGGGTCCGGTACTACGAACTGGATGCCCAAGGAGCGGACAAGGTCTTTTACGTCCTTTTGGCCAAGAAGAAGGGACTCGACAGCGCCGCCGACCTTTTGGGGGCAGCAGCAGGCTCGGGCATTGCAGCCCTAGCCGAATCCCAAGGCAAGGGTTTTGTGGTCCCCACTCCCTACCAGGAGCGGGCCGGGGCATTAGAAGTGACCTTCGAGCTGGTCCGGGCGAGCGACCAAAGCGCCTTGGTGGCCCCCCAAGCCTTGGGTGTCTATTGGCACCAAAAGTGGGGCGGTAAACCGGAGCTTTCGGTGCTGTCCCCTCCTTTGGTCCAAGGCTTTGAAAACCTGGGGCTCAAGAACCCCGGCCTGTTTGCCCAGGCGGATGAAATCGCCCAACGGATGGCGCTCAAACAGCAAAACCCGGAGGAATATTTGGCCAAAGGGTACCACCTCAACCAGGACGACCAAGTCCCCCTGTTGGCGGCAGATGTACGTAGCTTGTTGTCCCAGGAGTTGGGGGAGCGTTTTGTGCGCCGGATCAGCCGTCACACCGTGCCCTTTGCCCTCAACGTCAGTGGCGGGGACGGCCAAGCCTCGGTGCTGATCAAGGCGGGGGCGTTCAACCAAGCGATCAACCGATTGGAATCCCTGCCCCAGCCCTTGGGCTCCGATGACCTCTACAATCTGGGGGTTGCCTACGAAGCAATGGGCGAGGTTTCCAATGCCAAACGGCAGTTCCAAAAAGGCCTCGACCAAGACCCCAAAAACCAGCGGTTCTTGGAAGCCTTGGCCCGGCAGTCCCTCCAAAGCGGGCAGTAAACCGCCCCTTGGCCCCGTCCTTTCGGTAGGGCGGGGCTGTTTCATCGTCTGGCCCCGGCTGATCCAAAGGGTGAAGGCAAAGCAAAGGCCCACGGGGATTCGTCCCCTGGGCCTAGTTGTTTTTTTTGGTTGACGGGAAACCAGAAGGTTGGCGATAATCCAAGACTAACGCTAGGTGCGCCCTGTACCAGCCCAAACCGGAAACGGTAACCCTTTATCCCTAGATTCCCCCCATGGTTTTGAAAGCCTCCCAAATTGCCGACCACCAGATCCAATTCCTGGAAGAGGAAATTGACTTTGATGCGATGGTCGAAGCCAACCTGGCTACCTTAAACGAAAACACCATCGTTGCCGGTAAAATCACCAGGATCGGTAAGGACTTTGTCACCGTTGACTTTGGGTACAAATCTGAAGGCCAGATCCCCAAAGCCGAATTCATCGACGAACAAGGAACCTTCCACGCCGAAATCGGCTCCCAAGTTGAAATCTACGTCGAGAAGTTTGAAGACGAAGACGGACAGGTCGTGGTTTCCAAGGACAAGGCGGTCAAGCTGCGGGTCTGGGAAGACGTGGGTCAGGTTTTCGAGAAGGACGGCACCGTTTCTGGGGTCATCACCGCCAGAATCAAAGGTGGTCTCTCGGTGGACATCGGGATCAAGGCGTTCCTGCCCGGTTCTCAAGTGGACCTGCGGCCGGTCCGCAACCTGGACAAGCTGATCGGCGAGCGGTTCGACTTCAAGATCCTCAAGTACAACCCCAAAAGGGGCAACATCGTCCTCAGCCGCCGGGCCATCCTGGAAGCCGACCGGGCCGAGCAGCGCAAGAAAACCTTGGAAATGCTCAAGGAAGGTGCACTCATCAAAGGGCACGTCAAAAACATCACCGACTACGGGATCTTTGTGGACCTGGGCGGGGTCGATGGTCTGTTGCACATCACCGACATGACCTGGGGCCGGATCGTTCACCCCTCGGAAATGTACAGCATCGGGGACGAGATCGAAGTCTTGGTGCTCAAGTTTGACGAGAAGGAAGAAAAAGTCTCCCTGGGCCTCAAACAAAAATCCAAAAACCCCTGGGACGCTGTGGCTGCCAAGTACCCCGTGGGTACCGAAGTCAACGGCAAGGTGGTCAGCCTGACCAACTACGGTGCCTTCATCGAAATTGAAGAAGGGGTCGAAGGTTTGATCCACGTTTCCGAAATGTCCTGGACCAAAAAAGTTCGCCAGCCTTCTTCGGTGGTCAACTTGGGCGAAGAGATCAGCGCCATCATCAAGGAACTGGACGTGGAAAATCGCCGGATCAGCCTGTCGATGAAAGAAGCCATGTCCAACCCCTGGAAGGAAGTCGCCGAAACCAAGCCCTCGGGCACTGTGGTTCGCGGCCAGATCCGCAATATCACCGACTTCGGGATCTTTGTAGGCCTGGAAGAAGGGATCGATGGGTTGGTCCACGTCTCCGACATGTCCTGGAGCCAGCGGCAACGGAACCCCCATGAATTGTACAAAAAAGGCGACGAGATTGATGTCAAGATCCTCAACATCGACGTTGACAACCAAAGGCTTTCTTTGGGGATCAAGCAGATGGAAGAAGACCCCTGGGAGAACATCGAATCCGACATTGAAGAAGGGGACGATGTAACCGGTCAGGTGGTTCATGTCGCCGACTTTGGTGTCTTCGTGGAAATCAAGCCGGGCATTGAAGGACTGGTCCACGTCAGCGAGTTGGACAAGGAAGTGGCCAAGAAAAACCTGACCCGGTTTTACCCCTTGGGCAGCCACATCCAGGCCAAAGTGATCAACATCAAGCCCTCCGAGCGCCGCTTGGGACTTTCGGTGGTTGGGTTGATCGGTGAAGACGGTACCTTGACCCCCATCAGCGAATTGATGGCTCAAGCAGAAGCGGAAGCTGGTTCCCAGGGCTCTGAAGCCTAACTAGGGCTTCACTTTCCTACTCAACCCCCAGGGTGGGGCTACTCACCCTGGGGTCTCCCCCCTCTCAGATGTTGCAAGGAAGGCTACCCAAATTTTTGGCACTCTCCCTTGGGTTTCACCTGCTCTTTTTTCTGTTTCTCCAAACCTTTTTGCCCAAGACCAATACACCTTTGCCGGTGTTTGAGGTCAACCTTTTGCCCCCCGAGCCGGTTTTGCCGGTAGAGCCGGTGGCGGTCCCCGCCCAAACCAAACCCCAATTGCTCCTGGCCGACCCTCCCGAGGTTCCAGCCGCCCCGGTTCCGGCCCCCAAGCCGAGCCTGAACTTGGCCCCAGCCCCCTTTGGTTCCAGTGCCGGGGAATTGGCGTTGGGGGAAACCGAGGTTCGGCTGGTGGGTCCGGCACCGCTGGGTGACCAGAGCCCCCCAAAACCCCAAACCGGGCTGGGGAGCCTCGCCGAACCGGGCAAACCGGTGGGCCTCGCCGCCGGTTCGGTTGCCCCCCAAGGGTTGAGCCCCCAGGCTTCCGGCCCGGTGCTCGGTCGGGTGGGGGTCACGGCCAAGGTGGACGCTAAGGCCCCCGGCACCCCTGCCACCGGGAAAGGGAACCTGGACCCCATCGAAGGGGAAGCCCAAGGCCGGGAGGTGATCTTCCGCCCCTCCGCTCCAAACCTGGACTTGGAGCGAGACGTTACCGTTTCCTTGTCCTTTGTGGTCTTGAGCAACGGGTCGGTCGAAGAGATTGCGCCGCTCAAAAAAGGTGCTCCCGCTTTGGAAGCCTTGGCCATTGAACTTTTGGGCCAGTATCGTTTTAAACCCATGCCGGGAGCCAAGCCCCAGCGAGGGATCATCCACTTCACTTTAACCCGCAAGGTCCGTTGAAATCCATCCCCTTTGGCCTGATCGCCTTGTTGCTCTGGGTCCCCAATCTTTTTGCCCAGGTCGGTTTTTTGGACCCTCGGTTCCTGGACCGCTTTCCCGACCCGGAGGCCCAGTTCCGGCTCAAACGGACCGCCGCAGTCTTTTCCGCCCCGGAAGACCCGGACGGCAGGCTTTCCATGCCGGTCAAAGACTGCAAGGACTAGCTGGCCGCCCAAAAGGGAGGATACCAGCCCCAGGGGGCAGCGGACTTCAAGGCCGCCTTTGAGTACCGAGATTGTCTCCTGCTCAACCTGTTCACCCACGCCAAACCCAGCCCCAAACCGACCGAGTTTCCAGTCTTGGAAGAATTGGACCTGGGGGCATACGAGCCCTTCAGCCAAACCGGGGCCAACAACCTGAAGGAATTGGCTATGCACCTGCGGGGCATCTTGAAGCCCCAGAACCTGGCCAGCCAACTGGAGGCCCCTACCCAACAGATGGAATTACGTTGGGTCGCCTGGGGGGATTTGGACGGGCAGGGGGGAGAAGACCTGTTGCTCCAGGTTTCCCAAGGTCCGGTGGAGCGGTATTTCCTGGTTTTGGCAGATCTGGAGACCGGCACCGGTTGGTTGGTCCGGCCATTGGACCGCTGGGATACCGGCCCCTAAGGTCCGGCTTCGGGTTTGACCCAAGGGGGGCTCCCAAGCCCCAGGCCAGTCCAAACCGGTGGCGGCCCCATCCCGCCCCAGGCCAGTCCAAAAGGGCAAGCCCACCTCCGGCACCACAATCCCGCAAGAGAAGCGATTTTCTCCTTGGCCTCAAGCCCATTTTTGCGGTACAGCAATGGCGTAAGAGTTCTATCCCCCCTGTCCCCCATCAAAAGGAACCATGAAAAAAGCACTCTTGATCCTGGTAGGTTTTTGTTTCCTTGGCCTCAATGCCCACGCCCAAGAGGACGAAAGCAAGTATGAGAAACAATGCCGGAAGTTGGCCAAAGAACAGAAGGTAGCGGTTGAGGAGGTTGAGGACTTTATCGACGGCTGCATCCAAGACCTGATCGACCAGGAAATGGTCGAAGGCCAAGATGCCGGGCCGGATGCGGGCAACCCCAGCAAGGACTAGAGCCTTCCGGGTCAGTCCTTGAGGCTCAAGGGGTTGATGTAACTGATCGGGTTCTGGGGGACTCCGTTGACATCCACCTGATAATAAAGCTGCGGTCCGGCGGTGCGCTGGTTGTTGAGGATCTGGGCCAAGGTTTGGCCCCGGCGCACCACTTCCCCCGCCTTGACCTCAATGTTGGAAACAAAGCCGTAGTGGGTGAGGATCCCGTTGCCGTGGTCCAGGACGATCAGGCCGCCATAGATCTCATCCTCTCCGGCCGACTGCACCACCCCGTCTGCGGGGGCGTACACCGGGGTAAAAGCTCGGGTGGCAATGATGATCCCATGTTGGGGCCGCAGTTGTCCGGTAAAGCTGTCCTGCAGCACCCCAAATTCGTTGACCACATACCCCTTGACCGGCCAGCCACTGGGCAGCCTTGTAATGGGGCTGGCGTTTTCCTTAAAAAAGTCCAACAACCGGGCAAACCTTGCTTCCTGGACCTTTTTGTCGGCATCCACCTCCGACAGGTCCGAAGCGATCACCTCCAGAACCCCCTTCTCGGTGGCCTTGGTCAGCTTTTCCTTCAACTCCGCTCCCTCCGCGCCCAGGCCACGGTCCCGGCTTTGGGCGGTCATACTGGTCAGCTTCTTGAGCTTTTCGTACAGCGAATTGAGGTGGTCAAAATGGAGCTGGGCTTGGTCGAACCTGGTGTAAAAGTCTTCGATCCGCTTTTGCTGTTCATCGTAGGTCTGCTGGCTTTCTTCCAGGTCGATCAACCGGGACCGGATGGAAAAGTAGTCGTACATCACCCAAGCCCAGCCGCTGAACACCAAAAGGCCGATAAACCCGTAGATCAACAGCTTCTTGAAGGTGAACCGGGCCTTTTTGACTTGGCCGGTCCGCTCGGGGATCAGGATAAAGGTGATGAACTTGGAAAGCATGGGCCTTTGTTTAGGTCAGGCTGGAGGTGGCTAACTTGAGGGCCAGGATCAAAACCCCGACCGCTCCTTCGACCCACGCCAGCTTCCTGACGTTCAGGTTCGGGAAATGTTCCTTCAACCAGGACTGGACGGTTGCTTGGTTGGCCAAGGCAAACAGCGAATCTGCGACCATCGCCAGGGCGATCAGGGTTGTCAGAAGGTTCATGGGCAAAGGCTAACGTAATTTCGGCCCCCCGGCAATGGCCATTGTACGGAGTCCCGGTTGGGGTAGGTTGGAAGCCCAGGTCCCCAACCGGCGGTTCCCCAAAGGGGGCCAAAACCAAGGCTTTCTTGGCCGGACCGGGCGCAAGGCCCCGCCCGCCGGAAGAAGGCTAGAGCACCTTGGAGGCTTCGACCCCCCAAATTTCCTTGGCGTATTGGTCGATCACCCGGTCGGAGCTGAACTTTCCGATCCGAGCCACGTTGAGGATCGACATCTTGGTCCAGGTTGCTTGGTCCTTGTACACCTCGCCAACCTTGGCCTGGGTATCCACATAACTGCGGAAGTCGGCCAAGATCATGAACTGGTCACCTTCATTGACCAGAGCGTTGTAGATCCCCAGGAACTGGTCGGGTTTGTTGGGGCTGAAGTAGCCGTCCCGGATCTGTTCGAGACAACGTTTGAGCTCCCAATCCTGTTCCAGGTACTTCTTGGGGTCGTAGCCCTGGGCCCGCAGCGCCCGAATCTCCTCTTCGGTCATGCCGCAGATGAAGATGTTCTCGTCCCGCACCTCTTCCATGATCTCGATGTTCGCCCCGTCCAAGGTGCCCAAGGTCAAAGCGCCGTTGAGGGCAAACTTCATGTTGCCGGTCCCCGAAGCTTCCATCCCGGCGGTGGAGATCTGTTCGGAAAGGTCGGAACCGGGGAAAATCCGCTCCGCCAAAGAAACGCCGTAGTTGGGCAGATAAACCACCCGCATCAGACGGCCCACCCGGCGGTCCCGGTTGACCAGATTCCCCACCGCATTGATCAGGTGGATGATTTCCTTGGCCCTTTGGTAACCAGGGGCCGCCTTGCCGCCGAAGATCACCGTTCTGGGGGTGAATCCTTCGGTCTGGCCGTCCTTGATCCGGTTGTACAAGGTGATCACATGCAGGATGTTGAGCAGCTGCCGCTTGTATTCATGGACCCGTTTGACCTGAACGTCGAAGATACTGTCGGTCTCGACCTGGACGTTACAAATCCCGTGGATCAGGTTGGCCAAGGCGGCCTTGTTTTTCCGTTTGACCTTCCGCCAGTCCGACTGGAAGGTGGGGTCTTCGGCCAAGGGCTCCAGTTTGGTCATTTCATAAAGGTTTTTGACCCAACCTTCCCCAATCCGACTGGTGATCAACTCCGAAAGCAGCGGGTTGCAGTGTTTGAGCCAGCGCCTGGGAGTGATCCCGTTGGTTTTGTTGTTGAACTTTCCGGGGTAGAGGTCAAAAAAGTCCTTAAAAATGCCGGTGGTCAACAGCTTGGTGTGCAGCTCCGCCACCCCGTTGACCGAGTAGGCACCCACAATGGCCAAGTGGGCCATACGGACCACTTGGGGCTCCCCTTCGCCGATGATCGACATCCGAGCCCGCCGGGCAAAATCGCCGGGGAAATAGGCGGCCACTTGGTCCAGGAACCGTTGGTTGATCTCGTAGATGATCTGGATGTGCCTGGGCAGAATCTGGGCCACCAACGGCGCCGGCCAAGTTTCCAATGCTTCTGGCAAGACGGTGTGGTTGGTGTAGGCAAAGGTGTTGGTGGTGATTTCCCAGGCCTCATCCCAACCGCAGCCGTATTTGTCCAACAACAACCGCATCAATTCGGGAATGGCGATCGAAGGGTGGGTGTCGTTGAGCTGGATAGCCACCTTGTTGGGCATGTTGTGGATGGTGTCGCCACACTTTTCCAACCGCCGGATGATGTCCTGCAAACTGGCCGAGACCATGAAGTACTGCTGCTTGAGCCGCAGTTCCTTGCCTTGGTAGCTCTTGTCGTTGGGGTACAGTACCTTGGAGATAACCTCCGACTGGTGCTTGTCCACAATGGCATCAATGTAATTCCCTTCGTTGAAGGTCTGGAGGTTGAACGACTCGGTCGAGTAGGCGCTCCAAAGCTTCAGGGTGTTTACCGTCTTGGTTTCATAGCCGGGGATGGGCATGTCATACGCCACGGCGTTGACCCGTTCCCCTTCTTCCCAAATGTCCCGGTGCTGGTCCACGGCGTTACGAAAGCCGGTGATCCGGCCCCCGAAGTGGACCTCATAGGAGTCTTCGGGCCGAGCGATTTCCCAAGCATTGCCGTCGTGCAACCAGTTGTCGGGATGCTCTCGTTGTTGCAGGCCTTCGATGGTTTGGTTGAACATCCCGTATTCGTACCTAATCCCGTAGCCATAAGCCGGAAGTTCCATGGTGGCCATACTGTCCAGGAAGCAAGCGGCCAGACGGCCCAAGCCCCCGTTGCCCAGCCCGGCATCTTTTTCCAATTCTTCAAGGATGTCCAAGTCCATTTCCATTTCGCTCAAGGCGTGGCGCACCGCTTCGGTCAGCCCCAGGTTGAGCAGGGCGTTGCCCATGGTGCGGCCCATCAGGAATTCCAAGGACAGATAATACACCCGCTTGGGGTTGGACTCGTAGTAGTGGGACTGGGTTTTGATCCACTTGTCGATCATCTCGTCCCGGATCGTGTAGGCCAGCGCCATAAACCGGTCCCGCTTGCTGGCCGAGTTGAGGTCCCTTCCCAAGGTGCGGTTCATCCGCCGTTCAAACCGCCGTTTAAACCGTTCCACCACTTCCCGGAACTCGGGGCTGCCGGGCAGGACCTCCCCGGGGTGATTGGTCAAACTCCGGGATTGGGAGACATATCCCTTTGCGGGAGAAGCTTCGCCGTCAATGTCCGCCAAGGGGGCGGCAGGTTGACTTCCCTCGACGGGGCGGTTGGATTCCTCAGCCATAACATACCTCTGTAATGGGAACGAGACCGTATTTTCTAGAGGCCCAGTCTATTGGAGATCGACCTCAATTGCAACTCATTCCCATTGACCGCACCTTACCCCAGAGCCCCAAAGGTTGGGATATGGGGGCAAAGGATCAGGGCCGTTTGGCCAGGGCTTTGAGGATCTTCTTTTTTTGTTTCTTAAAATAATCCAAGGACTCCCGGTCCTGGTCCAACGCACGATCAATGGTCTTGAGGGCCTTTTTGTAGTCTTTTTTGAGGTAAAAGATCTCGGCCAAGGTGTCCAGGTTGGCGGAACTGGGATTGATCTCCACCGCCTTTTCGCTCATCTTTTGGGCCAAATCGAGCTTTTGCAGGTCCTGGTCTTTGGTGGTGGCGTACAGCCAAGCGAGGTTGTTGAGCGCAATGTGCTCCTGGGGCTTTTGGGCCAAAATCTCCAGGTACATTTTTTCCGAAGCCTTGGGGTTGCCGGCCATGTCGTAGTTCAGCGCCAGCCGCAACCTGGCCCAAAGGCTTTGGGGCCGGTCTTTGAGATGGGCTTCGAGCAGCGTAACCGCCTCGGCATGCCGTTCGGCCAGCTCGTAAGAATAGGCCAGCCTGGCTTGGATCCAAGGGTTGTCGGGGCTCAGGCGATTGGCGGCCTCCAGGTGGGCCAAGGTGGCCGCTTCGTTTTTGTCGAACAGCGCCTGGGCGGCTTGGTAAAAGCCGAACCAACCGGGGCCGGAGGTCAGGGGTTGGGGGTGGTAAACCGAAAGTTTGGCTTTGGGGCCTTCAAGCAGAATCTGGTTAAAAAAGGCCAGATAGGGTTTGTAGGGGCTGTCGAGCTTGGCCAACTTGGCTTGCGCCTCCAGGTGCCGTTTGTTGATGATCAGGCCATAGATCTCCGCCTCCGGGCTGCTGGGCGCAAACCCCCAGGTTTCGGCACTTTTGCCGTTGAGGTAGAGGTAAAGCTCTAGGCCCGAGACCTCAAAGTCTTCCAGGTCCAAAGCCTGGGCCACCGCCCGTTTGGACTTTACCACGTCCACATGCAAGGCCGCATAGGCCATCCGGGTCAAAACAAAGGCGTTGTCCGGGCTGGCGGCCAAGGCGGTTTCAAAGGCCTTGACCGACTCTTCGTACCGGCCCAACCGGCTCAAGACTTGGCCCTCCAGTTCCTTGAGCCATGGGGCCTGAGGGTTCCTTTGGTTGGCCAGCTCAATGTTTTGTTCCGCCTCAGCAAACTTTTCCTGGGCCATCAGGATCAAAGCCCGTTTGGCGTAGGGCCAATAGTCGTCGGGGTTGACCGAGATCAGGTCGTTGAGGCCCGCCAGGGCGAGGTCGTAGGCTTCGGTATCGGTATAAAGCTCGATCATCTGGGCCTTGACCCACACGGAGTCGGGATCCTTTTGGGCCGCTTGGTTGAGGTAGGAGGTCGCCTTGGGGTACTGCCGTTCCAGCCGGTACAGGTTGCCCAGTTTGGCCAGGATATACCCGTTGCCCGGTTGCTGCTTGACCGCCTCTTCATAGGCCAGAATGGCCTGGGAATTTTTGTGCCGCCGTTCCAGCAGGGTCCCGAATTCGGTCAGCAGTTGCACGTCTTCGGGGGAGAGGGTCAGCCCGTCCAAGATCGCCCGTTCCGCCTCATAGGAATCCCGCCGTTCATTGTAGATCTTGCCCAAAGCCCGGTAAACAAACAGGTCCTCCGAACCCAGGCTGCGGGCCTGTTCCAGGTAGTTTACCGCCGATTCCAGTTGGCCTTCCATCAGCTCGATCTTGGCGATTTGGACCATCGCCAAAGTGGACTCGGGCTTGAGAGCTAGGCCCTTTTGGAAATGTTCCTTCGCTTCGGGGTACTGTTTTTCCGCCGCCAGGATGGTGGCGATTTGGAAGTGCAGCAAAGGGTCGTTGGGGTTTTGTTTGAGCGAGGCCAAGAGGGTGGTTTTGGCCTTGGCCAACTCCGCCTGTTCGATCTCAAAGGCGGCGAGCCGGATGGCGAACCAAGGCTCCTTGGGGAAGGTTTCCACCAGGTTCTCCAGCTGCCGTCCCAAGCTGCTTTTTTGCCCGGTGTAGGCCAAAAAATCTATGTAAAACTGTTGGTAGGCCACCTCGCCGGGGGCCAGTTTCCGGGCTTCCAAGATCGAAAGTGCCGCCCCTTGCAACCGGCCCAGTTGCATCTCCAACTGGGCTTTTTTGAACCACAAGGTAGGGTCGGTGGGGTCGATTTTTAGGGCTTCCGCCAAAAAATTAACCGCATCCCCATAGGCCCGGTCCCCTTCCATCAGGTCGGTCAGGGCCACATAAACCTCTTTGGACCGAGAGGAGGTGGCCGCCGAAAGCAGGTCATCCTTGGCCGATTCCCGGTGGCCCAATTCCTTTAAAATCAACCCCCGAACCGCCCGCAGCTCCCCCAGGTCCGGCCTTTTTTCCATCTTGGCGGTCAAAAAGTCCAGCGCCTCGGTCTTGCGGCCTAGGGTCAACAAAATCTTGGCCTTAAGTCGGTACAGGTTGGGCTCCTCCGGTTGCTGATCCAAGGCCTGCTCGACCTGGGTCAGGCCCAAAGGCAGTTCCCCTTTTTCCACCAGTCCCAAGAGGGCTGCAAACTCCGGCGATGGGGCCCCGGAAATCGGTCCTTTCGGCCAACCCGTCAGGTCCAGCGGTTTGGGGGCGGGGCCGGTGGAACAGGCCAGCAAAAAAGCAAGGACAATAAGCCAGAAGGAAGATCGCAACAAAACCTTGGACGAGGGGGTTAATAGGTTAACGGCTTTTGGAGGATACCAAGGGTTGGCAAGAAAGAAAAGCAGAGAGAGACTCAGAAAAGATAGCCCTTCTCTCGCTCGATTTCCAGTATCTGCCCGCTGCCGCCGGTGGTCAGGGTTACCACCTTGTTCCAATACAGTTCCCGCAGCGGCAACAGCTCGGTGATCTTGATCCGCATGGCATCGCTGAGGTACTTGGTTTCGATCAAGGGGTTTTTGAAGCCGTGGACGTAAATGGCCTTGAAATAAGGGTCCAACAGCAGGGTCTGGGCCAGTTCAAAGTCGTTGGAGGTCAAGAGCACCTGGGGCTCCGATTCCCAACCGGAAAAGAGGTTGAAGCTGGAAAAGATGTACCGGTCCCGTTTGAGGGAGGTCACATGCCACTTGGTCTGGAGGATGTTGGCCGGTTCGCAGGTGAAGGTGTCGGGCTCCTGCATCTGTTGGGGCATGGTGCCCACCATGACCAGCCGCAGACCGGCATTAAAAACCAAAAACCCCACCAGAATGCCTAGCCCCGAAAGGCTCAAGGTTCGGGTCTTTAAGGCATGCCAACGTTTGGTCCCCCAAAGAACCAGGATCAGGACCATCGGGAACAGGTACCCACGGTTGATCAGGTCCAGGCTGTTTGAAGCCTCGGTCAAAGGCCGCAGGAAGGGGGTTCGTTCGGTGGAAAGCAGGGTCAAAAAGTCGTAGAGCAACAGCCCCAACAAGGGCAGGAAGGTCTGGGCCGACCGTTTGGCCGACCGGGTGCCGATCCAGACCCACAAAGACAGGATTCCCAGCAAGGGAGCCAGATAAAAGACGCTGTGGAAATACAGCGGCACCCCAAAAAGCCCCGGTGCATCGGAAAACAAAAAGACCCCGTAGTCCACCAAAGGGAACAGACAGCCCAGGAGGACCAGCGCCCAAGAACTCTTGGAAAGGTACCGCTGGTCCCGCAGGAGCTGGTAAAGATGGAAAAGGGTCAAGGCCGTAATCGGGACGTTCATCGGTTCCTTTGGACTACCCTTGGACCAGTGCTTTGGCGGCCTGTACCACTGCCTCTGTGGTGATGCCAAAGTGCTTGTACAACTCCGGTGCCGGACCGCTGGCCCCAAAGCCCCGCATACCCACAAACCGCCCCTTGGAGCCCAGGTACCTAGCCATTCCCGCCTCAATCCCCGCCTCCACGCAAACTCGAGGCAGGTGGCTGGGGATGGTTTGTTCCTGGTATTCTGCCGGTTGGGCTTCAAACAATTCGGCGGAAGGCAGACTGACCAGGATGGTCCCGATCCCCTCTTGGGCCAACTGTTCGTAGGCGGCCATCGCCAAGGAGACTTCCGAACCGGTGGCAATCAGGACCACTTGGGCGGACGGCCCTTGGGCCAGTACATACCCGCCCTGGGCGACCCCAGAGGCAGCGGCGTACTTGGTCCGGTCGATCACCGGGAGGTTTTGCCGGGTCAGGCTCATGGCCACCGGGCCTTGGGCTCCCAAGGCAAAGCGCCAAGCTTCCACGGTTTCGGCGGCATCGGCAGGCCTAAAGGAGGTCAAACCGGGCAGGAACCGAAGGTAGGCCACCTGTTCAACTGGCTGGTGGGTCGGTCCGTCTTCCCCGACTCCAATCGAATCATGGGTAAACACAAAGATGCTTTTGTAGGAGGAAAGGGCCGCCACCCGTACCGCAGGCAACATGTAGTCGGCAAAGCTCAAGAAAGTGGCGCAGTAGGCCCGCAGCACCCCGCTTTGGTTGATCCCGTTGACCACCGCCCCCATGGCGTGTTCCCGGACCCCAAAGCGGAGGTACCGGCCTTCGGGGCTGTTTTTCTGGAAGTCCACCGCCCCTTCAAATTGAGTGTTGTTCGAGGGGCTCAAGTCCGCCGATCCGCCCATAAACAGGGGCAACCGGGGCATAATGGCGTTGAGCACCTTGCCCGAAGCGGCCCTTGTGGCAATGGAATCTCCGGCCTTGAAGGTCGGCCATTCCACCGGGGGCAAAGTTCCTTGCAGGGCCAACATCAATTCCTGCCCTTCTTTGGGGAATTTTCCCATGTAGGCACCAAACTCCAGGTTGGCGGCATCCACCTGGGCCTTGTTCCGGGCCCCCAGTTCGGCAAAGTGGGCCGCAACCTCGGCGGGGATCTCAAAGGGACCATAAGACCAATCCAGCGCCTTGCGGGCAAAGGCCAGTCCTTCAGCACCCAAGGGCGAACCATGGACCGAGGCGGTACCCGCCTTGGGGCTGCCAAAGCCGATTTGGGTGCGAATCTTGATCAGATGCGGTGCGCCGGGGGTGGTTTTGGCCTTTTCCAGAGCCCCGTCAAAGGCCCCCAGGTCGTGCCCGTCTCCGCCGATTTCCTGGGTCATCCAGCCATAGGCCCGAAACCGGGCGGCCACATCTTCGGTAAAGCTCAGGCTGGTCTGTCCGTCGATGGTGATTTGGTTGTCGTCATAAAGCACCACCAGATTGTCCAGCCCCAGGTGCCCGGCCAGGGAAGCCGCCTCTGCGCCCACCCCTTCTTGCAGACAGCCGTCCCCCACCATCACATAAACCTTTTGGTCGAACAGCTCAAAGCCGGGCCTTTGGTACCGGGCCTTGACGTGCTTGAGGGCAATCGCCAAACCCACGGCGTTGGCCAGCCCTTGGCCCAAGGGACCGGTGGTCACCTCCACCCCGGCGGTGTGGCCGAATTCCGGGTGTCCGGGGGTTTTGGAGCCCAATTGGCGGAACTGCTTGAGGTCTTCTAGGCTCAGGTCGTACCCACAAAGGTGCAGCATCGAATACAACAGGGCACTGCCGTGGCCCGCCGAAAGCACGAACCGATCCCGCCCCGGCCAGTTGGGCTTTTGCGGGTCCTGTTTGAGGTGTTTGGTGAACAACCGGTAAACAAAGGGAGCAAACCCCATCGGCAAGCCCGGATGCCCGGAATTAGCGGACTGAACGGCTTCGGCGGCCAAAAAACGGATGCAGTTGATGCTCAATCGGTCAATCGGAGATAATGCCAACATGATTCTGGTTTGGGGAAAAGGGGGATACTCTTTAGGTTTGGATCAGCCTGCCTCACTTAAACCACAAGTCAAGTGCACAGGTTCAAAGGGAGCCATAAATCGGTTTACAAACCCCCCGGATTGAGCTATCAATCTAACCCTAATAACCGTAGGGCTGCGGTTGCCCCGCAACGGCCCCGCCAATTTTCTCCGGCACAATGGAGCGGTTGGAGGAGCAAAAGGGGCCTGGAACCGCCTTTTAGCAGGCCGGTTCCGGTTTACATTAAGTACCGACTCGCTTCTACCGGAACACCCAGTCCAAGCAGCCTTGAACGGCCCAAAAACCTTGTCTGGAACCGGCTGTACTGAATCTATACTTAAAGGACCCAGCAAAGGCTTCAGCGCACCCCCGCCGGTACTGCCAAAAACCGCCGCTTTGGAGACGGCAATGGCAAAAAACAAGGGGCTCAGGACCAGCCCTCCCAAGGCCAAGTAAGAAGGCCAAGCAAGGCCCAGTTGGTTTGGAGATTTGGTTCCAAAAGTCTTAGGAAGGGTAGTGGGATTAAAGAGAAACAATCAAGCGGTTTTTTTAGGCTAGGCCTAAGCTCCGGCTCCCTCCGGTTGTAAAGAAAAGATTCACGGTCGGCTCCAGGGAAGCTCATACAAAACTCAAGTCTAACGTTTCGCCAAAGGGACAGAAAAAATCATGACGGACCATCTGGACAATTACCGACTCACCTTAGGCGAGAACACCTACCTCCCCATCATGGTTGGCGGGATGGGCATGGACATCTCCACCAGCAAATTGGCCCTGGAAGCGGCCAGACAAGGCGGGATCGCCCACATCTCCGATGCTTTGATCTCGGCGGTCAGCGACAAACATTACGGCACCAACTTTCTCAAGACTCGGCAACAAAAGTACCAACCCTACATCAGCCAAAATCTGGCCAACCGGTTCCATGCCCAGTTCGACCTGGACGAGCTGTACCAAGCCAGCCGCCTGTTGGTGGAAAACACTATGCACGCCAAAACCGGCACCGGCGGGATTTTTATCAACATCATGGAAAAGTTGACCATGGCCAACCCCAGGGCAACCTTGGAAGTACGGCTCAAAGGGGTCATGGATGCCGGGATCGACGGGATCACCCTTTCGGCAGGGCTGCACCTGGGCAGTATGGCCTTGATAGCCGACCACCCAAGGTTTAGGCAGATCAAGCTGGGCTTGATCGTCTCTTCCAAACGGGCTTTGGAACTGTTCGTCAAAAAAACCGCCCGGCTCAACCGGCCCCTGGACTATGTTGTGGTTGAAGGCCCCTTGGCGGGCGGGCATTTGGGCTTTAAGATCGACGATTGGTTCAAGTTCGACTTGGCTGAAATCACCAAGGAAGTGATAGACTATACCAAGACCTTGGGCCTCAACATCCCAGTGATCCCCGCCGGGGGAATCTTTACCGGCGGCGATGCCACCAGGATGCTCCAAATGGGCGCAGCGGCGGTACAGGTGGCCACAAGGTTCACTACGACCCTGGAGTCCGGCTTCCCAATGAAGGTGCAGCAGCGCTTCTTCCGGTCCAAAGAGGAAGAGGTAGTGGTCAACTTGGTTTCCCCGACCGGCTACCCCATGCGGATGCTCAACGACAGCCCCTGCATCGGCACCAGCATTCGGCCCAATTGCGAGACCCTGGGCTTCATCCTGGACGGCAACGGTGACTGTAGCTATATTGATGCTTACAACCAAGAGGTCTTGCGGCACCCGGACAACCCCAAGGTGATGGACAAAACCTGTCTTTGCACCTACATGAAGTCTTATGGGACTTGGACCTGCGGCCACATGGTGTACCGGCTCAAGGACACGACCAACCAGTTGCCCGACGGCAGTTTCCAGCAACTGACCGTTGCCCAGGTCTTCCACGACTACCTGCACGGCGACGACCAACACATCAAACCGGCCTTGATGGAACCCCACCACCAACCGGCCCTGACCACCGAAGACTGAACGGTTTTCCGGCAGTTCAAAAAAAAGGGGGGACTCCCCCCCTTTCTTCCACCCCGCCTTATTGTTTGACCCAAAGCTGTTTCACCGCCTTGCTGGTGGTGTTGCAGCTGTAGTTGGTTTGTTTGGCCGCAACCGAGTCGGGCATTTGCAGGATAAATTGTCCGGGGGCGTTGATCGGGTCGGTGATCACCGTCCAAGGGTCCTGGGCGGTGGTGCCGGTGGTGGTAAGAAAGGCCCCGGCGGTGCTGGTGGCCGAAACCCATTGGCCCAGGCCAGTGGAGCCCCCGGTGTTGGCCCAGTTGTGCAGCTCAATGGCGCAGGTGGAGGGGGACCAGGATATCTGGTAACTCCCGGCTTCCTGGAAGACCGTAAAGTCGTTCTGGACCAAGGTTCCGGTCCAGGTCAGGTCACAGCTTGCGTCCGCATAAGTGGTGTTGGCGGCGGGGTAAACCTTGGTCAGCCCCGAATCTCGGTGCCAAACCTTGGTGATGCTGTTTCCTGAAAGGGTGACGGTCAGTTTGTTGGTGACCAAGTCGCCAAACTTGGCCAACTGAGACAAGGCGGCAGTGGTGGCGATAGTCGCCGACAAAGAGGGCCTTTTGGCATCGGAAGCACACAAGGTCCGGGCAGGCAGGGCCTCGCCGGCGGCAATCTGGCCGACCAGATAGGTGCCATCGGGGATCCGCTCCGCCGTTTCGATCAAGCTCTTGGTGGTCTGGTCCGCCTTGCAACCCCCCAACAACAGTGCCAGACCAAGTCCCAGCCAGAATTGGGGGCTTTTTTTCCGCAACCAACCCATCATGACCTCCCAGGAACAATGCAGCTTTGCCGGAGGCCCATTTGTACCTCCCCACCGCCATCCCGAAAGCCCTCAGGCTTTCCGTCCAAAACTGGGGATCAACCCCAAGTGCTTCCCTTCACTCAATATTCTGGACCTGTTCTCGAATCTTTTCCAGTTCTGATTTTAGAGTCACGCCGATTTCGGTGACCCTTGGGTGCCCGGCCTTGGAGCAAAGGGTGTTGGCTTCACGGTTGAGTTCTTGGATCAAAAAGTCCAGCTTCCGGCCCACCGGCTCCGTTTCCTCCAAAATATCCCGGAAGTGGCTCAAATGGGCGGTGAACCGCTCTACTTCTTCGGTTATGTCCGCCCGGTCGAGCAAAAAGCCGATCTCCTGCAAAACCCTGGGGTCGTCCGGGTCCAGTTCCAATTCCAGCTTGGCCAAGCTTTGGGCCAGCCGTTGCTGGTGGTTGGTCAACATTTCGTTGCTGAATTCGGGGACCTTTTGGATCAGCCCTTCAAGCAAACCCAGGTGTCCCAACATCTCCGCCTTGAGCAGCGCCCCTTCCTTGCCCCGCATGGCGTTGAGCAACCTAGCCCCCGCATCGACGGCTGCCTGGAACAGAGCCAAATAATTATAATCCCCGGCCTCTTCGGCGGCGGTCACCAACAAGCCCTTGATTTGAAAAAGATCGGTCAGCCCAACGGCGATCGGCTGGCCCAGTTCGCTTTCCAACTGTTTGTGGAGGGACTGGAAGTTCCCCCAAACCTTGGGGTCCACCGCCAGACGGCCTTCGGAAGCCTCAACCCCATCCAGGGTCAGGGTCACGTCCACCTTGCCCCGGCTGAGGTGGTTTTTGAGGCCCTTTTTCAGTTCCTCTTCCATCAAGGCATAAGGCTTGGGCAGATAAATCCTGGCTTCCAAAAAACGGTGGTTCACCGAGCGCATCTCCACAAAACAGCTTTTACCGTCTAGGGTCACCGAGGCCTTGCAAAAGCCGGTCATGGACTGGGTCATCAAAAAACTCCAAAGAGGATTGTTCTTTTTGAGGGTAGGGGATGTTTTTGGACAGCTTAGGGAACCGGCCCTGGCCTGTCAAACCCGATGGATTGCCCGTCCCCAAGCACCCCAAGGGCAGCTAAAGACCACGCCGCTGGTCGTAGGCCTTGCGGGCCTCCGGGTCTTTGAGCACCTTGTAGGCATCCTGGACGGTCCGAGTGGCCTTTTCCGCCTCCTCCTTAACCCAATCAAAGGAGCTGTTGACGTGAACATCCGGGTGGTAGGCCTTGAGCTTGGTCCGGTAGGCCTTTTTGATTTCCTCTTGCGTGGCGGTCGGTTGGACCCCCAACACCGCATAAAAGTCGCTGGGGTCAAAGGTGCCGGGCTTTTCGGCCTCCGGTCTGGGCCCGGTTTTGGCGGCCCCTTTGGGTCCTGGTTCCGGCTTGGGGCTCGGTCCCGGTTTGGCTTGGGGCTCGACCTTGGAACCGACCTTGGATTCAGGCCGGGGGGGCGCTTGCGGCTTGGGTTCGGCCCTGGGCTCCTGCGGTTTTTGGGGCTGGGCCTTGGGCTTGGGGCCGGTCCCGGCACTTTTGGCGGCAGGTTTGTGTCGCCCTTGGCCCATTTCGATCATCTCCCGTTGTAAGGCGGCCACTTCCTTCAAGAACAGCTCCACTGCGGTCTGGGGCTGGTCCAGCTGGCCTTCCATCTGAGAGAGTCGCTTCTTGATTTCAGTCAAACTATTGTAATAATAGCCCATCTTGTCTTGGCCGAACCGTACCTCAACCAGCTTTTTTGCTTGGTCCAACGCCAAAATCAGCCTGCGCCGCTCCCTGCCGTCGTCCTTAAAAAAGGCAAACCCCTGGGAACCATAGGTCAAATACCTCCGGTAGGCCAGCCAACCCAATCCCGCCAAGGCCAAGACCGCCAAGAGCCCCAAAAAGAGGTTGGCCAGCTTGCGGCTGAAGATCTTCTCGTGGGTCAGATCCAGGTACGCCTTTGCCTCCTTGGACTGGGGCACCTTGGCCAGCACCCCTTGCAGGAGTATCTCGGCGGTTTGGTAGTTGCCCTCTTGGAACTGCTCCTTGGCGACGTTGAGGCTTTGTTGCTGTTCGACCAGATCATACACCTGCCGTTGTAGCTCCCGGCTGGCCCGAAAGTTCGGGTCCTCCGGGGTGATCTTGCGGATGAAACCCAGCGCCGCATCATAGTTGCCGTTTTCCGCTTCGGTCTTGGCGGTCTCAAAGTAACCGGGCTTGGCCGGGGCAACAACAAAAGAGGGTTTGTCCGGGGTGGTAAAGGCGTTTTCCAGCCGTTCCTTTTGGGCCGAGCTCAGGCTGTCGATGGCGCTGTAGGGGCTGCCGCCCAGTCTTTTGGCCAAGGTCTGCACCTTCGGCTCGACCTTTTGGGCCTCCAGGTCCGAAAGCAGGTAACTCCAAGACTGCTCCTTGCCTTCCCGCTCTTGGACCACCCAAAGCTTTTTCCCCTTGGGGTCCATGCCCAGCGCCTTGGGCACCGCCAGGGTGCCTTGGATCTCCAGGGCCACCTGGGCCTGGGGCTCTTTGGTGGCAAGGTCCCAATGGAGCAATTGGTTGGACTGGTCTAGGGAAAACAACTCCTGTCCCTTGGGCGAAACCATCCCCACCACCGGAGCCAAATGGCCCTTGAGGGAATCAGGTTGGTCCGGGTTTTGGGTCGAGTAGAGCCGGAGTTCGGCACTGCCTTCCTGGGCTACGGCCAGTTGGTGTCCCTTGAGCGGGGTCAGGTCCTTGACTTGGCCCAGTCCCTCCGGGGGCAGGGTCCTTTCTTCCCGGTTGGCCAACCCGTTCCAGCCGATGGCGCTGCCGGTGCTCCAGTACACCTCGTCCGAATCTGGGGAAAAATGCACCTTCAGGAATTCCTGTCCAGGGTCCGATTTTTTTTCAAACACCAAACCGGCGGGCAGGTTGCGGTTGAGTTCATAAACCACCAACTTGTCCGGCCCGGCCAGCAGGAGGCGGTTAGCCTGCCTGGGGCTGTATTCGGCTTGGTTGGCCAAAAACCCCGGCAAAATAAAATGCCCCTCTTCCTTGAGGTTTTTATCGAAAACCGTCACCTCCGTGGATTCACTCAGCACCAAAACCTTGGTCAAACTCTCACCGGTTTTGGACAAAACAAAAAACTGCGATTCTGCCCTGGCCTGGGAAAAAAAGCCAACACACAAAAACAGCGCCAGCAGGGCTCGGATCGGCAAGGGAATCGACATAAGACCTTGGGTCAAGCTTTGAGAATTGCCTTGAGGTGGTAAACCGGAAGTCCTTGGGACAAAAAGAGTCCTTCAAACTCGGTCAATTGGTTGTGCTCTTGGTAGGGAGAGTGATGCAAGTCCCATGAAAGTTCAACCACCTCATAAAAGCCACAAGCCTCGATTTGGCCCAAGGCCCATTCAAAGTACTCTTTGTGGTCGGTTTTGAACCAAAATTCCCCTTCCTTTTTGAGCAGAACTTTGAGGTCCGCCAAAAACCGTTGGCCCAAAAGCCGGTGCTTTTGCTGCCGGGCTTTGGGCCAAGGGTCGGGGAAATTGACATGGACCCGGTCGAGGGTCCCTTGGGCAAACCAAGAGGTCAGGTCTTCAGCCCGGGCTTTGGCCAGCCGGACGTTTTGCAGCTGTGACTTTTTGAACTTCCGGGCCGCCACCACCAGCCGTTTGTACCTTAGCTCAAAGCCGACAAACCTTGCCTGGGGCTCCGCCAGGGCGCAGGAGCGCAAAAAGTTCCCCGCCCCGCAACCCAAGTCCAGCCGCAAGGCTCCCGGACCGGAAACAAAGTCCGCCAGATCGGCCCCTGCTTGCTCGGGGCTAAACCAGATCTGGTCTTGGTGGTTTTGGATCTCCAGGATGTAGGGATTGTTGCGCTTGAGGTTGGGCAAGGCTGGTCTGGAGGTCATGGATTTTTTTTAGGGCAGGGAAGGAGGCCAAAGCAGCGCTTGGCAATTTCAAGCCAGATTGTTAGGTTGGGCCACCAAATTCGGGAGGCGATCGCAAATGAAACAAAAAAGGGGCCGCTGGCAGTTCCGGCCTTTGATGCCCATTGTGTTTGTTTTCACTTTTTTTGTCCAGCCAACCCCAGGGCTGGCAATGGGCACCGGGGCCTGTTGGGGGACCGTGGCGCTGGAAACCTTCATTCCCGGTCTGGGGTATGCCGTCTCTAGCCAGTACGGCAAGGGCCTGCTTTTTGGCGGCGGGAGATGGATCACCGGCCGCAAGTATTACCAAGCCATTGCCCGTGACGACTACCAGCAAAACAACAGCGACATCTACGTCACCACCGATGCCAAAAACAGTCCTTCCGGCAAAACCGAAACGGACATCTACCTCAATTCTTCCACCTATGAGGCCCAGTTTTACGGCACCCTCGAATCGGACCTCTGGCTGGTAAGCTTGGGAGACCTGTACCGGAGCCGCTGCGAACCGGACAACGAGACCTACGGCTTGGCCTTTGCCCCGGTGCGATTTGACCACTTTATCACCAATTGGCGGTTTTGGCTTCCCATTGGGGCGCTGGCGGTCAGCGCCGCAAGTTATGGGGACACCAACATTTCCCGGTACCATCTGGGCACCGGCCTGACCGAGTCTCGGATCAAACGGGACGCTTGGCAGCAATTTTACATGGTCGGGTTTGGGGAGGAGATGTTTTTCCGGGGAGTGGTGCAGCAGTCCTTTTACAACAACCTCAACCAAGAGCTGGGCTTTGGCTCCGAAGCGTCCAGACACCTTTCGGTCTGGAGTTCAGCGGCGGTTTTCGGGCTGGCCCACAACGGCCAAGGGTTCTCGGCCAACTCGGCCTATGCCTTTGCCATGGGGGCCTACCTGGGTTACGCCTACATGCCCGAGCCGGGGGAGCAGGACCTGATCACCGTCATCGCCATCCATGCTTGGTGGGACATTGCCGTGACTTACACCATCTTGAACAACTCCAGCTTCACCAGCTCCGACTCCGAGGTCGAGGTCCCGCTGCTCGCCTTTGGCACCCGGTTTTAGGCTGGGGGATTGTTCTTGAAGTAGGCGCAAAAGGCGCTGACCGGGCAGGCGGGGCACAGGGGTTTACGGGCCTTGCAGGTGTAACGTCCATGCAGGATCAGCAGGTGGTGGGCCTTGGGTTTGGCCCAGTCCGGCACTACCTTTAAAAGCGCAACTTCGGTTTGTTCCGGTTTTTGGGTCTTCACCAACCCCAGACGGTTGGAAACCCGAAAGACATGGGTGTCCACCGGGATGCAAGGCTCCCCAAAGGCGACATTGAGCACCACCCCTGCCGTCTTCACTCCCACCCCCGCCAGGGCCATCAAAGAAGCCCGGTCTCTGGGCACCTCTCCTTGGTGGCGTTCCAGCAGTTGGGCGGCACAAAGAACCAGATTTTTGGCCTTGTGGTTAAAAAGCCCAATGGTCTTGATCAGCTCTCGGACCTTGTCTTCCCCCAATTCCACCAGCTTTTGCGGAGTCGGGGCGAGCCGAAACAAGGCGGGGGTGACCTTGTTGACCGAAACGTCGGTCGCCTGGGCGCTCAGGATCACCGCTACCAAAAGCTCGAAGGGGTTGGCGTAGTGAAGCTCGCTAACCGGGTTGGGCAGGGCCAAGACCAAAGCCTCGAACAGCCCCTGCCGGTCCTGGGGCTTCACCGTTACTCCAACATCTCGTGGACCGCCCGCAGCGCCTTGTCGGACTGGTCGTCGCTGATGGCGCAGCTGATGTTGATTTCGCTGGCCCCTTGGCTGATCAATTCGATGTTGACCCCGGCATTGGCCAGCTTGGTAAACATTTCCCCGGAAACCCCGATCCGGTTCCTCATTCCCTGGCCCACCAAGGACAGGATGGCCATGCCCTTCTTGACCGAAACCGTGCCCAAACGTTCCAACTCCTTGATCGCCGGGGCGAGGTTGGAGACCGAGTCGATGGTCATGGAGATGTTGACTTCGCTGGTGGCGATCAGGTCGATGACGATTTCGTACCGGCCCAAGACCTCAAACACCCGGTTCATAAAACCGTAGGCCATCAACATCCGGTTGCTGTTGACGTTCAAAATGGTCACGTTGCGCTTGACGGTCACCGCCGTGGCCTTGCCGTTGCCGGGGTCCGGGACGTATTTTGGATCGATGAAGGTGCCGGGCAGGTCGGGGGAGAAGGTGTTTTTGATCCGCACCGGGATGCCCGCCCGTGTCACCTGCTCCATGGTGAAGGGGTGGATCACTTCCGAACCGTAGTAGGTCAGCTCCAGAGCCTCTTCAGGGGTGATCGCCGAAAGCACCTTGGCCTTGGGCACCTTCCTGGGGTCGGAGGAATAGATGCCGTCCACTTCCTTCCAGATTTGCAGCTCCGTGGCCTTGGCCCCGGCGGCGATCAGGGCGGCGGTAAAGTCGGTATAACCCCGGCCAATGGACTTTAAAATCCCTCCTGGGGCAAAACCAAAGTAACCGGTAAAGACCGGCACCTGGGCTCCCGCTTCGGCCAAGATTTGGGCCAGCTTGCCTTGCAGGTACTGGCAGAACTCCAGGTTCACCTCGGTAAAGGGCTCGTCCACCAGATTTTCCAGGTTGCAGAACACCGCATCAATCCCCCGGTCGTTGAGCACTCCGGTGAAGATCCGGGCGCTCAGCTTCTCGCCCATGCCGACCACTACGTCCATGGACCGGGGGCTGATCTCTTCGATCACCCCGATTGCGTCCAAAAAGGACTTCAGTTTTTTGAACATCGAACCCACGTCCGCCTTGGTCCTCTCCTGGAGGGTGCGGTCCTTGATGGCCTGTTCCAAGGTCTCGTTGTGCCGCTCGGCAATTTGGTCGATGATTTTGTAATAAGGCCCGCCCTCAATCGCCGCCTTCGCTGCTTCCATCAGCCTGGTGGTGGTACCCTCCGCCTTGACTTGGCTGCTCATGGCGCTCAAAACCACGGCCACCTTGTGGCCCTGTTCCCGAGTTTGGGCGACGATTTTCGCCACGTTGTCCAGTCGCTCGGCGGTGCCCACCGAGGTGCCGCCGTATTTTTGTACCAACAAGTCCATATCTGAAAAAGGGGAGCTGGGTTTGGGATACAGGTTTTGGGGAACCAAACCAAGGGCGAAGGCCCCAGGTCTTTCAAAAGGTAAACATGAAGTTGGAGAAAAAGGCAATATCTATGTTCTGTGGGCCCTGGCTCTGGTTTTCGATCAGCCCCAACTCAAAAGCGGTGGGCCCCAAAATCCACCGAAGCCCGGTACTGACCTCCCGCACGTCTGCCGAAATGGTCGAGGTGTTGTCCTCCGGAAAGGGACTGGTGTATTCCAAGGCCTGGATCAGGGCGTGGGTGTGTTCACCCAAGGTTTTGTCAAAGCCCAAAAAGAAATAATACATTTCCTGGGGCGAACGGGGCAGCAGGCTTGGGCCGATCTTGGCCAACGAAAACCCCGAATGCAGGGCCCAACTGTCAAATTTTCCGGAGTACAACAAAGAGTAATTGGCATCGTTGAAGTTCCGCTTCTCGAAGGTAGGTTTGTTGGGCGATTCGTTGACCCCGTTTTCAATGAAGGCATCGTTGAAATTGCTGCTCACTACCAGCGCAATCGCCTCATTGGCGGTCTTCCTGATGTTGAACTTGAACCCCAAGGTCATGGACTCCCGTTGGAAGTTACGTTCCTCTTGGGTGATCTGGAAAATGATCTTTTTGGTTTGGTTGTCATAAATGTAAATCGCCAACTGGTCCCGAGTGGCCTGGTCTCGCCCTTGGTTGTCCAGGCCCAGGCTTTTGTGGAATGACTCAATCTGCGCATCCAAGGTGCCGGGGATAAACCGCAGGTCCCGGTAGGTCAGTTGGAGTTCCAGGTTTTCGGAAAACCCGTGGTACCACCGCAAAAACCGCCGGTCGATCTCTCCGTCAAAATAAACCGAATAACCTTGGTTGTTGGTGTCGTTGAACGTCGAAGCGTCCCCGGCCGGGTTGCCGGCCTTTTGGCTGTTGGTGGAATAAACGTAGGTGTTGAGCCTCGTATAGGAGACCTGGACAAAGTCTTCCCCCGGCTTGAGGTTGAAGGCCCGGTCCGGCTCGAAGGTGGTCGAGCGGAAAACCAGGGGGTAACCGGGGCCGATCAAAAAGGGTCGGTCCAGGGCCTCGGGGGTGGCGCAAAACCCTTGGGGGACAAAAAGGGCGAAGCCCAACAGGGCCAAAACAAGTGATTTCACTACAGTCTCGAACAAAGATCAAGTTTGAAATCAGACGGTTGTACTTCCGAGTTTGATTTCCACAGCCAAAAGCTTTGTGGGCAGACTCTTGCCCTTCCTAGGGAGTATGCAAAGAACAGGCAAAGAACAAGGGGAACCCAACCGGGGGAATCGGCAAAAACCGAAGTCGGCAAACAGCGGGAAGGGAAAAAGGAAAATCAGGGGGCCAAAATGAAAAAAGGGGCTGAGGACATCCAGTACCTCAGACCCCTTTTTTGTCGGTCTTCACTTTCAAAGGTCTTTCCTAAACAGGTCCGATGGGAATGGTTGGTTCAACCAAAACAAGTCCCAACTTTTTAAGCCATGCCAAAAACACCCAGGTTCGATTCCATCTTTTTGCGCATCGGGGCCAAGGCAACTTTGGTCTTTTTGTCCGAATCAGCCATTTCGCTCAAGGATTCACGCAAGGTATTCAGGCAAACAATTTCTTCCAGGTCCTGGGTCGAGGCTTCCATCAAGTCGAGGGCCCGCAGCAGGCTGATGCCGTTTTTGGCGAACAGTTCCAATTGTTTGGTGATTTTTTTTAAGGTTTTCTCAATCATGGCAAACTCCTTTTTTGGTTCGGTGAGTGGCCCGGGTGGGGCGTTGGTTTCCAAAACCTGATACTCTTTTCTTTTCAAGTACCGTGCCACAATCATAAAATAATTAAATTACAATAGATTACAGTTATGTCCTCGGTTGGACAGACCAAGGCCAAGATTTTTTTTGCCCTTTTTTTCCTTTTTTTGGGCAAAAAAATTCCGGTCCTTCCGGTTTTACCCGAAAGAGGAGGTTAAACGCAATTTCAGCGGGGTTCTACCGGTCGTGCACCCTTCCCTGGGACCAGGACCGACGGTGGTTTTTAAGGCCCTTCCCTCTTGGCCTTTTTCCAGATCTCAGACAGGTCGTTTTTGTGGGGCCGAGATCGGCTCCACTTGCAGGCCTGATATGCCTGATAATCCTCGTCACAATAAAGGTTACGGTTTTCCCAACATTTGATCCCCAACCGTTTGGCCAGGGAAGGGAATTCCTTTTTCATGATCTTGTAAATCTGCCAGGCCATGTCCCGAATCTCCCACTGGGCTCGTTCACACATCCTGACATCCAAAAACTGCTGCATCGCCTGGAAGCCCATGGCAAACTGTTCCCGGCTCACCGTGCCCATGGGCAGGGCAAACCTTGCGTCTTCTTGTTTGATCCCCGCTTGGGTGCAGAGGTCGTAAAAGCTCAAGATTTCGGTTTGCAACCGATCCCACCGCTCCAACACCTCCTGGTGTTCCTCAAAGGAAGGAGGGGTGACAAAAGCGCCAATTCCCTTGTGAAAATTGACATACCTTTGGGACATCTCCTCCCGTTCAATGCCGATATGGTGTCGGTTGAACTGGGCGGTACAGGCCCTAGAAACGCCGTCCACCACAAAGATGAACTGGGCCTGCCGCAAGGGGCTGGTGTGCCCGGTGCCCAGTTTTTCGGAGACAAAGGTCTCCATGGTCTCGTGGCTGATCTCCCCGGAGCGAATCTTTTTCCAGGTCAAGGCGGCATCGTCTTTGGAGTAGCAGATCCGGAAGGCGGAGTAGATCACCTCGACCGGGTCTTGGGTACAGCCAAGGAATTGGACTTTTAATTTAGGGTTTTTTTGTTTTGTCATGCCAAAGGCTCAAGGGTTCACCAAACGACTGTCCATAAACATCAGCCCTCCAAACTGGAGTTTGGTGGCCAAACGGGTCCAACTTTCCAACTTCAGGTTGGAGAGAAAATTTTGCTCCAGGTCATGGGGTTCCACCAGTTCCACTTCCCCCTTGAGGTCCAAGGTCGCCTTTAAGGCGCTGATTGCCTCTTCAATCCCCCCGACCTCATCGATCAGCCCCAAGGCTTGGGCTTGCCTGCCCGTAAAGATTCGGCCATCTGCAATCTTGGCCAACTTTTCCTGGTTGATGGGTCGATTGGAGGCCACGACCGCCACAAACTGCTCATGGGTATCCATGATGACAGTCTCAAGCAATTTGCGTTCCTCCGGCTCCATAGCCCGGAAGGGAGAACCTTCATCTTTGTGGGCCCCCGACTTGATTACCTCCATCTTCAGCCCTATTTTTTCAAGCAATTCGCTGGCATTGAGGCTTTGCAAAATAACCCCGATACTGCCGGTCAAACTGCCGGGGCTGGCATAAATCTTTTTGGCCCCTAGGCTGACATAATAACCCCCCGATGCGGCAACCGCCCCCAGGCTGGCGTAAACCGGCTTCTTGCTGCCCAGCCGTTTGACGGCCTCATAAATCTCCTGGGAAGGAGCTACCACGCCGCCGGGGCTGTTGACCCGCAGCAAGACCCCCAGCACCTCCGGGTCCTGTTCCAGTTCCTTGATCTTGGCCAGTAGGTTCTTGGAATCCATGATCACCCCTTGCACCTCCAACAGCCCCAGTTTGGGTTTGGCGGTCCCCTTGCCGACCAGCGCCAAGGCCAGCAGCAGGACCAACAAAAGGCCGATGGGCAAGACAATGGCCCGGCGTTTTTTCTTGGAAGACAGCAGGTAAGACAAAGGAGAGTTCATAAAAGGCCGGGGGATTGGTTAGGTTTTTGCTTGTACTTAAGCCCAAGAAACGGGATGTTTGGACCGGCGGCCCCTTAAGGGGAATCCGGCCCAAAGGGCACCTGGAGACAAACTCCACCGGCTCCCCAAATCAACGAATCCGAAGTCCTCCTCAGGTCAAGAAGCATGTCCACCCTCTCGCAGGCCAAAATTCGCCGGAACCTCAAGGAACTGTTCCAAGACCCGGAAGGGATGGTCACCCTCCTGACCGGAGCGCTGATGATCAGTGACTTTGACGACCCCAAAACCGCTTTGGAAGAGGCCCTAAAAACCTTCAACGGCAACCGGGCCTACTTCCTGGAGCTGCAGAAAAAATTGCCCTCCCGGCTGGACCCTTAAAGCCTCGCCGCCTTGGCGGCGCTCAAGGAGTAGATCCTCGAAGCCGGAGGATAGACCCCTTTGGGCAAACTCAGGCAAGGCAACACCCAAGAGCCTTTACCCAGAAACACCAAGGGATTGATCACCCCGTTGCAGCCGATCTCGGTGCCTTCCCCCAAAATCGCCCCAAACTTCTGTAGCCCCGTGGCAATCCGTTGCCCCTGGTAGTTCAAAAACAATTCGGGGAAGATTTCTTCCTGTTTTTGGACGGTGGTGCGGAACTCCAGGTTGGAAACCTTGGTCCCCGCCCCCAGATTGGAGTTGGCCCCGATCAGGCTGTCCCCGACATAAGTAAAGTGCCCGGCCTCGACATGGTTGAAGAACACCGAGTTTTTGACCTCGGTGGTGTGGCCGATCACCGAGCCTTGGGCGGCATAAAAGTTCCCCCGGATGTAGGCCCCTTCCCGCAATTGGCAGCCGGACTCAATCACCGTCTTGGGCTTGAGGGTTACCCCGGCTTCGATCAAAGTCCCCGCACCGATGTGGATCATCAGTTCCTGGTCCACCAAGTCTTCGGTCAAAAATTGGGTGCTTTGTTGGTAGTAGGCAGGCTCGGGGCTTTCCGAGCGGTGGTTGGCCCGCAGGCTGCCTTGGGAATGGCGACCGGCAAAGTGGGCCTCCAAAGCGGGGCCGATTTTTAGGACCGCTTCCCAGGGGTGGGTAAGATCCGAGAGCAGAGCCTTAAAAAACGGGCCTTCCGGGACCTTGTCAAAAAAGTTGGCCAAGCCAAGTGGGTCCATCTATTCCTCTTCCTCACCGCCAAAATGGGTGCAGGTCAGGGAAAGCAGGTTGTAAACCGCTGTGTTGACCGGCAAAAAAATCCCTTTCCGCTGGGCCTTTTTGAGCAACACCCCCAACATCGGCTCCAACTCCGGTTGGCGGCCTGCTTCCATGTCCTGCAACATCGGGGACTTGATGTGGGAATACTTCACTTGGGTCTTGTTCATCTCCTCGATCGCCGCCTGGGATACTTCTACCCCTTCGGCATTGGCCACCTGCATGGCTTCGTGCATCATCAATTCCAAGGTCGGCAACATCGGCTGGTGCTCCAAGATTTGTTGCACCGTACTGCCGGTCAAGGCACCGATGCTGGAGAAAGCACTGTTCCAAAGGAAGTGCTCCCAAATCTTCTGGTTGATGTTGTGGCTGATCACATGGTCGATGTCGGCCTTGGAAAAGATCTCCGAGAGCCACTCTTCCCTGCCGCTCGGCTGGTGGTCCCGTTCCCCGAAAACCACATGGGCCGGGCTGTCCTGGACAGACCGGTAGCCTTCCTCCAACCGGCCATGGAAGTGCAGCACCGTGCCCAGGACCAGATTGGGGCCCAAGAGTTCGGCCAGGATGTTTTCGTTTTCCAGACCGTTTTGGAAGCTCAAAAGGGCGGTGGAAGGCTTGATCACCGGGAGCAGGTTCAAGGCGATTTCGTAGGTGTGGATGGCCTTGACGCAGATCAGGATAAAGTCCTGCGGGCCGATCCCTTCCAGGTCGGAGCGCACCACCGGGTTGAGCTCAAAGCTCCCGCTCAAGGCCTGGACCAAAAGGCCGCTTTGGTTGAGCCCCTCGGCCCGTTCCGGCTTGTCCACAAAGGTGACCTCAAAACCGGCCTTGGCCAGCTTGCCCCCAAAGTGGATGCCGACGGTGCCGACACCGTAAATCAATATTCTAGCGTTTTCCATGTCTCATTGGGACAGGAGTCGAAGCCCGTCTTGGACCGAGATGTACAAGATCAACAACAACAAAGCGGAAAAACCAAATTTCTGTACCTTTTCTCGGATGCTTTTGTTCAACGGACCGCCCTTGGCCATTTCCAGGCCCAAGAACAACACATGCCCACCATCCAAGGCCGGAAAGGGGAAGAGGTTAAAAATGCCCAATTGTAGGCTGATAAAGCCCATCAAGGCAAGAAGATCACCGAAGGAATTTTTCGCCGCTTGCCCCACCAACTGGGCAATCATGATTGGCCCGCCCAGAGAGTCTTTGTCTGCCTTGCCCTGGAATATTGTTCCAATGAATTCAAAGCTTTTTTTGGTCAGAAACTCGGCTCTTTTGTAGCCCTGGACGGAGGATTCCAAAATCCCATAACTAACCCTCTGGTTTGCCTGGGAAAGCCCGATGATGTAAAAACCCAACCGCCCATCCATCTTGGGAGTCAAGGTCACGGTTTGGGTATTCCCTTCCCGTTCAAAGGTCAGCAAAAACGGCTCGCCCTTGCTTTTTTGCACCAATGGGGTGATCGAAGACCAGCCTTCCACTGGCTCCCCGCCGATGGCCAAGATCTTGTCTCCCGGCAAAAGCCCGGCCAGCTCGGCGGGGTTTCCGGGGCTCAGTTTGCCGACCAAGGGGGCGATCAGCGGTTCGATTCCCAATGGCCCCAGGGCCAATTGGTCTTCCGGGAAAAAAAGCCGCAGCTCCTGCCCGGACCGCAGGACCTTGAGCTCCAACTGCTCGGGGCCTGCTTCCTCTAGCCTCGCTTGCGCCTCGGCCCAGGTTTTAACCTCCAGCCCATCCACCGCCAGAATCAAGTCATGGGCCAAGAGACCCACCTTTTCGGCCGCACTGCCAGGGGTTACCGCCGCCAGTTGAGGCGGCCCGCCCAGATAGGCAGGCCGTTCGTAGCCGGTAAAAAAGAGCAGGGTAAAAAAGACCCAGGCAAACAAGATGTTCATGGCCGGACCGGCGACCAGGATCAAAAGGCGCTCACGCTTGCTTTTGGAGGCATAGTTCCCCGGTTCGTCGGGGTTTTCGTCTTCCGAATCCTGGCCCAGCAGCCTTACGTAGCCGCCAATGGGGATCCAGGAGAGGATGTATTCGGTCTCGCCGATTTTTTTTCCGATCGCCTTGGGAGGAAAGCCGACGGAAAACTCCAGCACCTTGACCCCCACAAACCGGGCGGCGAGATAATGGCCCAGTTCATGGACAAAAACCAGAAGGCTGATGGCAAGAAGAAAACTGATCACCGTAAACATGACTCAAACCAAAATAGATTGTCGGCCCCAGGCATCGGCGGCCAGGGCATCGTTGAGGGATTCGATTCGCCTTAAAAAGGGGGGTCCTTTAGGGTCGGCCACCGCTTTGGAAAGCTGGACCATCAAAGCGGCCAGCCGTTTGGGGATTTCGGTAAAGTGAATCTTTTCCGCCAAAAAATCCGCCACCACCTCCTCGTTGGCCCCGCTCAGGGCCGCCGGGGCTCCGCCACCCAAGCGCAGCGCCTCGAAGGCCAGCTTCAGGCAGCCAAAACGTTCCAGGTCGGGCTTCTCAAAGGTCAACCGGCCCAAGGCCCCAAAGTCCAAAGGCCGGACCCCCGAGGCAAGCCTCAATCCTTGGCCCAGGCAATAGGCAATTGGGACGCACATGTCCGGCTGGCCGAACTGGCCGATGCTGCTGCCGTCCTTGAAACTCACCAGACTGTGCAGAATCGATTCAGGGTGCACCACCACTTTGATTTGGTCCACCTCAAGCCCAAACAGCCACTTGGCCTCGATTACCTCCAGCCCCTTGTTCATCAAGGTCGCCGAATCAACGGAAATCTTTTTGCCCATCGACCACTTGGGGTGGTTGAGGGCATCGGCCAACCGGATTTTCTCGAAGTCCTGGGCCGGCCAATGCAAAAAGGGACCTCCCGAAGCAGTCAGGGTGATGCTGTGCAAGTCCTCCCTGCGGCTTCCGGCCAAGGATTGGTGGATGGCGTTGTGCTCCGAATCCACCGGCCACAGGGAAACCTTGTTTTCTTTGGCCTTGGCCATGATCAACTCACCGGCCAAGACAATGGTTTCCTTGTTGGCCAGGGCAATCTGCTTTTTGGCTTCGATCCCCGCCAAGACCGGCTTGATCCCCGCCGATCCCACCATCGCCGCCACCAACATCTCGGCACCCGGCCACCCGGCCAATTCCACTTGGCCCTTCATGCCCTCCAAAATGACCGGTTTGGGACCGGCACCCAGCCGTTCGGCCAGTTCCTGGCCTCGGCCTTCGTCCACCGCCACCACTTGGGGGGAAAAGAGGCGAATCTGTTCGACCAAAAGTTCCAGACTGGACTTGCAGCCCAGCCCCACCACCTTGAGCCGGTCCGGGTTTTCGGCCACCACCTTCAAGGTGGAACGGCCGATGGAACCGGTGGAGCCGAGCAAAACGATCCGGGTCGGTTTTACCATCGTTGGTCCAACCCCAAGAGATAAATCAGGCCGTAAAAGACCGGGATTGCGGTCAAGAGGGCATCAAAGCGGTCCAGAACCCCGCCATGGCCGGGCAAAATCTTCCCCGAATCCTTGACTCCCCCAAAGCGTTTGAACGCAGATTCGGCCAAATCGCCCACCTGGGCGGCCACCACCACCACCACCACTACCACCACCACTTCCCAAGGGGCCAAGATCGGCAAGAGTTCCGGGCTCAAGGCCAAACCGGAAAACAGACCCCCAAAAATCCCGAAAGCACTGCCTTCACGGGTTTTTTTGGGGCTGATCTTGGGGGCCAGGGGCGTTTTGCCGAACCGTTTGCCCCCAAAGTAGGCGGCAATGTCGTTGCCAGCCACCACCAAGGCCAGCCAAAAAATCATCTTCGCCCCGTCGAGCGGTTCGGGCGGTAGATACCGGATGTAGGCCAGCAAAAACACCGGGCCGACCAGCCAAGCCTGGGGAAGCAGCATCCAAAAGGCCTGAGCCTTTTTGTCCGGGGTCCGCAAGAAGGCGTAAGAAAGCGGATTGAACCAGGCAAACACCATCGCCAGATTGCCCTGAAACCGCATCCCCTGCCAATAAAACCAAAGGCCGCTGAACCCCATCAATACCGAACCGAACAACACCAAAGGCCGCAAGACCAGCCCTCGGTGGCCCAAGATTTTACGGTACTCCAAGGTAGCCAACAGGAGAAACCCCAGGCACAGTGCCAAGTACAAAGGTTCGGGGGCAAAAAAGACCCAACCCAGGCAAAAGAGGCCCAAAGCCGCCCCGGTCAAGACCCGTACTGGCGTTTCCCTAAGACCCATGAACCGCCCCTACCCTGCGATTCCGCTTGGAATACTGTACCAAGGCCCGTTCCAATTCCGCCTTGTTGAAGTCCGGCCAGAGCAGTTCGGTAAAATAAAACTCCGCATAGGCTGCCTGCCACAGTAAAAAGTTGGAAAGCCGCTGTTCCCCGGAGGTGCGGATGACCAAGTCCAATTCGGGCAGCGAGGCGGTGTCCAGGTAAGCAGGAATCAGCTCTTCGGTGATTCGGTCAGGTTCCAACTTCCCAGCGGCGCAGTCCAAGGCGATCTGCCGGGCCGCCCGGGCAATCTCGTCCCGAGAGCCGTAGTCCACCGCCAAACAAAGGGTCATGCGCCGGTTGTCCTTGGTGGCGGCAATCGCCTTTTCCAAGGGGTCCAACACAAAACCGGGCAGGCGGTCTTTTTTGCCGATGGTGACCAATCGAATCTGGTTTTTTTGCAGCCCTTCGAGCTCTCGGCCCAAAAATTCCTCAAAAAGCCTCATCAAGGCCTCTACTTCCGGGGCCGGGCGCTTCCAGTTTTCGGTGGAAAAGGCAAACAAGGTCAGGACCTCAATCCCCAGCTCCGCTGCGCCCTCAACGGCATCCCGCACGGCCTGGGTGGCGTTTTGGTGGCCATAGACCCGAGGGTGGTGCTGTTGGCTGGCCCAACGACCGTTCCCATCCATGATGATGCCCACGTGCCGGGGCATTGGAGTGATAGCTTTTAAATTCAAAGGTCTAGCATCAAGGGAGGGTGGACATAACCTCGTGGGTTCCAAGATGGGGATGATAATACACAAAAGCCCAATCTGGCAAGCCGATCAGGGTTTGCCCTGGGTAATCTCATAGCCCAAGCGCCGTTGCTCCTCCAAGATTTCCACCAAAAACTCGCTTTGGGTCAACAGGTTGGTCAGCACCGCCCGGAGCACCACGATTTCCTTGGGGTATGGGGTGGATTCCAACATAGTCCGGCTGACAAAACTCTCCCCTCGCTCCCGTTGCCGTTTTTGCAGTTCCACATTAACCTCGTTGAGCCGCTCGTTGAGCTGGTTCAACTCCTCCACCTTCCCTTGCCCCAAGGCTTGGGCGAGCTGCGGGGCCAAGGATCGGGGGACGAAGCGGTAGGTCAGGATGCAGATCTCCGGTTCCGAACAGCGCTCGAAATCAGGGTGCTCGTCGATCAGGCGGCTCAAGGTGGTGGTCAGGTGCAAGGACTGTTTGAGCAGAAGGTGATACCCGTGCCGACCCAGCATTTTGAGGGAAAACCAAAGTTTGAGCGCATTAAAGCGCCGAGAGCCCTCAAAGCTGGTCTGGCCGATGTCCACCGAGCCTTTTCTGATGATGTACCGGGCGTTGTGCCGCCAAAGACCCAGGCTCTCTTCGGATTTAAAGAGCACCATCGAATGGTTCATGGGCAGGTAAAACAGCTTGTGCCCGTCCAGGACCACCGAGTCGGCCAGCTCAATGCCCTTAAGCTTTTGGCCCAGCTCTTCGGACAGCAGCAGCGCTCCGCCCCAAGCAGCGTCCACGTGGAACCAGATGCCTTCCTTTTGGCAAAGTTGGCCCATCTCCAAAAGCGGGTCCACGCTGCCGGTCTCGGTGGTGCCCGCAATCCCCACCACTGCCAGGACCAAGGTGTTTTGGGCCTTCAGTTCGGCAATTTTTTCGGTCAACTTTTGCAGGTTGATCCGGTTGAACCGGTCCACCTCCAGGGTCACCAGCGCCTCTTCGCCCAGCCCCAAGATGGCGGCGGACTTGGCGACCGAATAATGGGCCCGTTTGGAAGCCAAAATCTTGATGTCCTTGTACCCGGAGGCGGCAAAGACCGGGAAAAACCCCTTGGCCCTGATCCCCGGAAGTTTGGCTTCCCGGGCCACCGCCAACCCGGTCAAATTGCCCAAGGTGCCGCCCGAGGTCATGTTGCCCAAGGTCCGCCCCGGTTCTTGGATCACTGCGCTGTAGTAGGCCTTGGGTTTCTGGTAAACCAACGAATGCATCCAAGCCAAGGTCTGGCGTTCGACATAAGAGGAAGCCAGGGCGGTTTCGATCTTGACCTGATTTTGGTTCATCGCCGAAATCAGGATGTCCACCACCACCGAAAACCAAGGGGTGACGGTGGTCATGTGGCCGATGTACCGGGGGTTGTTGATCCGCACCGAATTGTCCAGAATCTCGGTCTTGCAGGCGGAAAAAACCTCTTCGATCTGCATCCCCTCGCCGGGGATGGTGGGGTCCGAAAACAGCTTGGCCAGTTCGGGCAGGGTGATGTCGGCGTGGATCTTGCGCCGCTCGGGGTTTTTTAACCAGTCCAGGGCCAATTCAATGGCCTGTTCGCCCCATTTTTTGAAGGCCTCATCGTCTCCGGGGCCTACAAAAAACTTTTTGGACAACAGTTCGATGCCCTTTAGGACATCCGGCTCAACACTTGGGCTCATGAAGATTTGGGCATGTTAGGTTGTATCAGACCAGACCGAGGTAGGCGGCTTGGACCTCTTTGTTTCCCAGGAGTTCTTTGGCTAGCCCCTGGAGAGTCAAGACCCCGCTTTCCAGCACATAAGCCCGCTGGGCGGTCTTTAAGGCAAGGTGGGCGTTTTGTTCGACCAGGAGAATGGTGGTTTTTTGCTCCCGGTTGATCCGCTGGATCATGGCGAAGATTTCCTTGATAATCAAGGGGGCAAGTCCCAAAGAAGGTTCATCGAGCAATAAAAATTTGGGCCTGCCCATCAAAGCTCGGCCCAGGGCCAGCATCTGCTGTTGTCCGCCCGACAAGGTCCCGGCCCGTTGTTTTTGCCTTTCTTGCAAAATCGGGAACAGGTCGAACACATAGGCCAGATCCAGCTGCACCTGGGCACGGCTGGCGGTCAGGTAGGCTCCCAACCCCAGGTTTTCCCCTACCGTCAGGTCCCCAAAAATTCTCCGGCCTTCGGGCACCAGCGACATCCCCTGGGCCACCAGCTGCTGGGGTTTGAGCCCTAAGGTATCCTGTCCGCAAAAACGAACCTGACCGGCGGTGGGCCGCAGCAGACCGACGATGGTTTTCAGGCAGGTACTTTTGCCCGCCCCGTTGGCACCGATCAGGGCGACGATCTCCCCTTCCCCGACCTGAAGGTCGATCCCCTTGAGCGCCTCAATGGGGCCGTAGCCGCTTTTGACCCCGACCAGCTCAAGCATGTTCCACCTCCAGGCCCAGGTAGGCGGCGATCACCTCCGGGTCCTGGCGAATCTCCTCCGGCTTGCCTTGGGCCAGGGTTTTTCCTTGGTCCAAAACCAGGACCTGGTCGCACAGACCCATCACCAATTTCATGTCATGTTCGATCAACAAAATCCCGATCCCCCGTTCCTGGCGGATCTTGAGGATCAGTTGGTCCAAGGTTGCGGTTTCGGAGAGATTCATTCCGGCGGCCGGTTCATCTAGGAGCAACAACTTGGGCTCGGCGGCCAAGGCCCGGGCGATTTCCAACCGCCGCAGGTCGCCATAGGCCAGCTCCGAGGCCATCAGGTTGGCCTTCCCCTCCAGGCCCACAAACTCCAACAACCGGTAACACAACTCCAAGGACTCTGCCTCCTCTTTTTGGAACCGGGAGGTTTTAAACAACGCACCCAAAAACCCGGACCGGGTGACCAGATGCCGTCCCACCCAGAGATTTTCGATCACCCGCATCTGCCCAAAAACCCGGATGTTTTGGAAGGTCCGGCTCACCCCCAAGGCGGCCACTTGGTCGGGCCGTTTCCCAGCTAAGTTGAGGGGCCGGGATTGGGGGCAGAAGCGGATAGTTCCGCCGTCGGGCCTGGTTTGGCCGCTCAAGCAGTTGAACAAGGTGGTCTTGCCGGCCCCGTTGGGGCCGATCAGCCCCAAGATCTCCCGGGGCCGTAAGGTCAGTTCCACCCCTTGCAGGGCGGTGATCCCGCCAAAGTTTTTTTTCAGCCCCGAAACTTCCAGGAGGTTCAAGGTTCCTCCGGCTTGGGCTTGAGGTACCAGGGCCTTGGGTTTTTGACCAACCCTTGGGGGAGAAAGACCATCGAGAACACCATCACCGCCCCAAAAAGCAACATCCGGTATTCCTGCAAAAACCGCATGGATTCGGGTAGCAGGACCAAAAGCAAACTGGCGAGGATCACCCCCAAGACCGACCCCCGGCCCCCCAGCACTACGATACACACCAACACCGCCGATTCGGCGAAGGTGAAGCTGGCGGGGTTAACAAAGCTGGCCTTGGCGGCAAAAAAGACCCCCACCATTCCGGCCCAAAAGGCCCCAAAGGCGAAGGCGGCCAGTTTGGTCCGGGTCAGGTTGACCCCCATGGCCTGGGCGGCAATCTCGTCCTCCCGCAGCGCCACCCAGGCCCGGCCCAGCCGGGAGCGGACCAGACGGTGGTTGACCCCGATCGACAGCAACAGAAGCAAAAAGATCAGGTAATAAAGCAAGTGGTTTTCCCCCTCATAGCCCAGCCGGATTCCGGGCAGGCCGGGCTTGGGGATCCCCGAGACTCCCGCCGGGCCGTTGGTCACCTCCCCCCAATTTTCCAGGACCAGCCGGATTATCTCCCCAAAGCCCAAGGTGACAATGGCCAAATAATCCCCTTTGAGCCGCAACACCGGCACCCCCAACACCACCCCGGCCAGGGCCGCCAACAGGCCCGCCAGGGGCAAAGCCCACCAGAAGCTCAAGCCCCAGTACTGGTGCCCCAGGCCGTAGCCGTAGGCCCCTAGGGCATAAAAGGCCACATACCCCAGGTCCAAGAGCCCGGCGATCCCCACCACCACGTTGAGCCCCAAGCCCAAGACCATGTACATCATCAGAGTGACCAAGACCCCGGTTTGGTAGGAGGAAGCGACCAGCGGCAAGGCCATCAACAGGGCCACCAAAAAATACCGCAACGGACGGTAAGCCAGCCAACGGGTCAGGCTCGGTTCCACCCCAAAGGAGGACCAGAGCCCGGCTATGGCTGGGCGGCTGAGCCTAGTCCGCCACAGTTGGCCCAGCCCGTAGGCCAAGGCGGTGCCGCCAAAAATCCACAGCAAATTGGCCCCACGCAATTCCCAGGTCCCAGCCAGATAGTCCACCTTGAGCCCCGCCAAGGGCAGCGCCAAAAAGGTGAACCACAACCCTACCCCAAGGGCCAACCCCAGGGCCTTCATCAGACCTTCTCCGGCAGATTTTTGCCCACCAGACCGGCGGGGCGAAACAGCAGGATCAGCACCAACACCAAAAAGGCAAAGCCGTCTTCGTAATCGCTGGACAGGTAACCGGCAGCCAGGGATTCGGTCAGCCCCAGGACCAATCCGCCCAAAGCCGCCCCGCCGGGGGAACCGACCCCGCCCAACACCGCCGCAGTAAAGGCCTTGATCCCCACGATAAAGCCAATGTTGGCGTTGATCTGGCCGATCTGGGCGGAGATCAACACCGCCCCGACCGCCGCCAAGGCGGAGCCCAGGACAAAGGTAAAGGAGATGATCTTGTCCACGTCGATGCCCAAGAGTCTGGCCATTTCCGGGTCTTGGGCGATCGAGCGCATCGCCAGCCCCATCTTGCTGTGCTGGACCAACAGGTAAAGCCCAAACAGCACCGCCAAGGTGGAGCAGAGGATCAACAGTTCCGAAGGTAGCACAAACTCGCCCCACCCCTGTGGCAGGGAAGGCAGGGCTTCAAAGAGGGGGGGGAAGGCCACAAAGTCGGAGGTTTGGGCCAGGATCACAAATTCCCGCAAAAACAAGGACATTCCAATGGCGGTGATCAAAGGAGCCAGCCGGGGAGCCCGGCGCAAAGGCCTGTAGGCCACCCGCTCCAAGATAAAGCCGTAGGCCCCAGCCCAAACAATGGCCGCCCCCAAAGCCAAGGCAGCATTGGCTACCGGACCCAGCCCCAAGATTGTCCCCAATCCGGCAAAGACCAAGCCCACAAAGGCCCCAATCATGTAAACCTCGCCGTGGGCAAAGTTGATCAACGACAAGATCCCATAAACCAAGGTGTAGCCCAGGGCCATCAAGGCATAAATACTACCTCGGGTCAGGCCGGAAAAACAGATCCCCAAAAAATAGGCGACACCTTCATTCATCTTTGGCTCACTGGGGCACAAACCGCAGGTCCACAAACACCCCGCCTTGGACCTGATAAACCGAGAACCCCGCCCCCACAACGTCTCCATGGGGGTCAAAGGAGATGGTCCCTAAGGTGCTGTCCACCTTGGCTTGGTGCAGTTGGGCCTTGATCTGGTCCGGGTCGGTGCTTTGGACAGCGGCAATGGCGGCGGCCAAAGCCCCGAAGGCGGCATGGGCGGCCAGCCCGAAGTTGCCGGGGCTTTCTCCCTTTTTCTCCAGATCGGCGGTCACCGACTTGGCCAAGGGTACGGTGGAAAGGTCGGCGGGGCTGGTGGCGTAATACCCTTCCACCGCCTCACGGCCAATTTTGAGGAAGGACGGGTCCTTGACCCCGTCACCGGAGATGAATTTGGCGGTGATCCCTTTTTGTTTGGCTTGGGAAACAATCTTGGTCGCCTCGGGGTGATAGCCCCCAAAGACCACCACTTCGGGGCTTAACCGCTTGACCTTACGGATCAGCGCCGAATAGTCCACCGCTCCGGGGGTTACCCCTTCAAAAAGCAGGACCTGGACCGACCTTTTTTTGAGTTCCTGGTCCACCAGTTCGGCCAACCCTTTGCCGTAGTCCCCTTTGTCGTGGATCACCACGACGGTTTTGGCCTTGAGTACCTGGGTGATAAACTGAGCCTCCAAGACCGCCTGGGCGGCATCATGGGGGATGGTCCGAAAGAAATAGGGAAAGTTGCCGCTCAAGGTCAATTCAGGGCTGGTGGCCGAAGGGGAGAGCAGGGGGATCTTGGCGTTCTGGTAGATCGGCAAAGCGGCCTTGGTCGCCCCCGAGCAGGTGTGCCCGATCACCGCTACCACCTTTTCGCCGACCAATTTATTGGCCCCGTTGACCGCCATTTCGGGCTTGCAGGCATCGTCCACCAGCACCAGTTCAACCTGCCTGCCCAGTAGCCCCCCCTTTTTGTTGAGTGCCTCTGCCGCCAGGACCACCGCATTTTTGGGGGGAGTTCCGTAAGGGGCCAAGTCGCCCGAAAGCGCCCCGGCCACCCCGATCTTGAGGTTCTCGACTCCAAAGGCGGTGGAGCCCAAACCCAGGGTGGCACAAAGGAGCAGGTGAGACTTCCAGCGCAGTTTCATGGGCCACAAGAATTGAGGTTAAAACCAAGAAAAAACAGGATTTGGGACGTTAAAATGCCTTGGGAGAGGGTAGTCCAATCCGGCGGGGCTTGTCAATCTTGGGGGCTTGGGCCGGGCGGCTCGCTCAAGGCATCCAGGTAGGCCTCAAAGACCAACTCCGCCCCGATGCCGGTGAGGCACTTGTAATGCCCATAGGGGCAACGGCGTTTGAAACAGGGGGAGCAATCAACATGCAGACTGACCACCCTGGCCTTGGGGTTGGTCGGGCTGGTCCACAAGGTGGAGGTGCTGCCGAAAATGGCCACCTGGGGCCGCCGCAGGGCCGCCATGATGTGCATGGCCCCCGAATCGTTGCTGACCAACAGTTTGGCCCGAGAAAGCAGGGCGATCAACTCCAAAAGCCCGGTCGCCCCGGTCAGGTTTTTCCCTTGGGTCAGGTCAAAGGGGAAGTCCCCTTCCTGACCCAGGACCACCACTCTTTCCCCGGCCTCGCTCAACCGGTGGATCAATTCCAAGTAAGACTGGTAGGGCCAGCGTTTGGCCTCCCCATAAATCGCCCCAGGGGCCAAGGCCACAAAACCCGGTTCCAGGTCCAAAGGACCGGTCAAGAGCCCTTCTGCCCAACCGGCGGCCAGACTCAACCCCGGCAGCCCCGGTTCGCTCCCGATTTCCTCGATTCCTAAGGAGGCGGTCAACAGCTGGTGATACTCGGCACTAAGGTGCTGCCCCTTGGGCGGGACCAGACTGGTGACGGTGGGACGAAGCAGCAGGCTGCGGCCCCATTGCCCAGCCAAGCCGTACCGCTCGGGAATTCGAGCCAAAAACGCCATCAGGGCCGAAGAATAGCTGGGGGACAACAGGTAGGCCCGGTCGTACCTCCGCTCCCGCAGCTCCTGGGCCATGGACCAAACCCCCTGTTCCTTGGACGAATAGGGGATCACCTCCCCCCGTCCCGGCAAGGGGACCTGTTCAAAACCTTTTTTGACCAAAAGATCAATCTGGGCCTTGGGGTAGGCCTTGAGCAACCGGCGCAAAAATGCGGTGGCCACCATCAGGTCCCCCAGCCAATTGGGGGTCCGCACCAGAATCTTTTGGGGTTGGCTCATCTAAAAGCGAGGTCTGGGCTTGGTGGGGAACACAATCATCTTGCGCATAAAAAAGTTGACCCCAAACAGCACCAAAGAGGCCCATGCCTTGGACCACAGCAGCCCCACCCCAAGGCCAAACAGGCCTGTAGCCACCAGATTGTCCAACCCGCCGCCGATGAGCATGACCAAGAGGTACAACAAAAACTCCACCTTGCCGCTCCATTTGGCCTGGTGCCGGAAGAGGATCATGATGCACAAAAAATAGTTGACCAACCCCGCCAAGAGGTAGGCAAGCCCCAAGGAGAGATTGAGGTCCAAGGGCACCAAAGCCTGCAAGGCCGCAAAAAAGCCCAGATTGAACAGGGCCGCCACTCCGCCGATCACAAAATAAATCGCCAATTGCATCGGCAGAGGCGCATAGGGGGCATTATAATGAAAGATGCAGTAGAGCGCCCGGAAGGCATCTTTCATGCTGATTTTTTTGCCTTCCGCAAAGGTCCGGCCATAGTAGCTGATTCCGATCTCATAGACCCGGACATTCGCCTGGGAGACCTTGGCCACGATCTCGGGCTCAAAGCCGAAGCGGTCCTCTTCAATGGTGATGCTTTGGATCACCGACCGTTTAAAAACCTTGTAACAGGTTTCCATGTCGGTGAGGTAAAGGTCGGTGAACATGTTGGAGAGGGTGGTCAAAAGCTTGTTGCCCATGGTGTGCCAAAAGTACAGCACCCGTTTGGCCTTGCCCGACATGTACCGGCTACCCAGGACCACGTCCGCTTGGTCCTTGACCAAAGGTTCAATCAGTTTTTTAAGGTCTTGGGGGTCGTATTCCAAGTCGGCATCCTGGACCGCCACAAAGTCCCCGGTCGCCTGGGCGATCCCGGTGCGCAGGGCCGCCCCTTTGCCTTGGTTGACTTGGTGGCGGTGCAGGTGGAGGTGGGGGAAACGTTTTTGCAGTCCCAAGGCCAGCTCCCAGCTTTTATCCTTGGAGCAATCGTCCACCAGAATCACTTCCAGTTCCAGCCCCGGCTCTTCAATGGCCATCACCCGCTCCATGGCGGTGACCAGGGTCGCTTGTTCATTGTAACAAGGGACTACGATGCTTAACCGGCAGGATGGGTTTTGGGTCATGGAACCAATAGGTGTTAAGGGTTGGTTTAACTTCAATAAAGCAGCCAAGGGACTTTGGCAACCGCAAGCAGAGGTTGCGCATTTTGGCAAAGAATTCGCATTGAACCCTACCCATCGAATCCCGACAACCCGTCCCGGCTACAAAGGTGGCCAAGAACCTGAACCGTTCCAACCCCCAAAACGCTATGAAGCTGCAACCCTACTTGGTCCCCCTGGGATTTCTGCTCCTGGCCGGTTGTTCGACCGCCAAACCGGACAAAGGGGCCTTTTATACCCCCAAGAACTGGAAGGAGCCGATCCAAGCCTCCGATTCCAACGGTTCGTCCAAACCCTTTTTCCCGGACCACCGCAACTACGGCAACAGCCCCAAAGTGGACCCGATGAGCCCCATGGAAGCGGGCAACGACTTTGTCCCGGACTTTGGGGGGGACGGGGCAGATTCGGCGAGCGCAGAGGAAGATTTTACCCCCAGCTTCGGGGGCAGCGGCTCCCAGAAATCTGTTGGCAAGATGACCGAACAGATGGTCGGGGTTGGTTCCTGGTACGGACCGGGCTTCCACGGCAAGGAAACCGCCAATGGGGAAAAGTACAACCAACGGGGCATGACCGCCGCCCACAAGATTCTGCCGATGGACACCTGGGTTCGGGTGACCAACCAGGAAAACGGGAAGTCGGTGGTGGTGCGCATCAATGACCGGGGCCCTTATGTGGACGACCGGATCATCGACCTGACCGAAACCGCCGCCAAAAAACTGGGCTACGCTGACCAGGGAACCGCCAACGTCAAGTTGACGGTGGTCCGGTACCCCAAAGGCTACGATGCCTCCAAGGGATTGACCCCCTACAAGCAGGTGGTGGTACAGGTGGCGGTGTTCAAGGACCAGGACAAGGCCCGCAGCTTCAAACGCTCCCTGGCTTCCCGGTACGGCGGCATCCCCTTTTTGGTGGACCCCAAGGAAGGCAGTTTTCACGTGGTGGCCGGTCCCTTTGAGGAACGGGAACAGGCGGGTCGGGTTTCTTCTTCCCTCAAGGGGGAAGGGGTCAACAACTTTGTGCGCAGCTTCCGCAAGTAAGGGCGGCTGTTCTTAAAGTTCGACCCTCAAAGGTTCAGTGGACCAGATGGCCGAGGCCCTCATAATTGTCCATGGGAGGATAGGGTTCCAGTTCCTCCTTTAGGGCGGTAGGAGCGGTGCCGGTTGTCTGGTAGAGGTCCTCGCCGTCTTCCTCTTGGTACAAGGAATCACCAAAGAGGTAACCCGGATCGTCCAGGCCCCGGCGGAACAACCGGTAACCCAGATAAAGCGCCGCCACAAAGGAGGCGAAAAAAACCAAAACCGACAAGATCCTGCCCAATAGCTTCATGGTTGGCTCGGTAATGTGACTTGAAACAAAACCCGTTAATGGATAGCTTGGGCTTACCAGCTTTTTTTGGGGCTGCCAAGTTTTTGTAGTCAAAGAGGAGTAAAATTGTTCCCCCATCCCTTGAAAAAAGTGGTTCTTTTGGCCCTGGTCGGGGCTTTGGGCTTGGTCCCGGAATTGGCCCAGGCAGACGGGGATTCCATGACCAGCGCCAAGGCCTACCAAGCCAAAGCCGCCGACTTGGACTACAAACGATTTTTTGAACAGGAATCCCAATTTTATCTGGTCAACCCCAGATTGGTGGAGGTGATCTTTTTGGGACTGGTGGACCTCAAAGGCAACCCCGAGGTTGCCAAACACAAGATCCGCACCGAGGTTTTGGGCTGCCCCGAAGGCGACCCACTCCGCACCCACTGCATCCTGGACCGGTTGTACCAGGAAAAACGCACCAAAAAGGTGCCCAACCTCTTTGAGATTCCGGTCAACTTCACCAGGGTAGAAAAAGGCCGCCGAGACCAGGGGCAGGTCCGGCTGAAGCTGGCGTGGCGCCAAGAAACCTTCGAGGCCCCGGTGATCGAGGTGGACGACTTTTTTGCCTTTGTCGGTGCCGCCGCCGAATCGGACTTCTACAAACGCAAAGAGGAGGTCAAACAGATCGTCTTTAACGCCCATTTTGAAAATCACTTTGAGATCCTGCTGCCCCTGCGGCTGGCCGGTGACCTCCAAAAGCTCTACGAACCGATCCCCGAAGACCTCAAAGACCGGATTTTTTACCGGGCCGAAGGGGCCGACGTGACCATCGAGGAAAACTTGGCCAGCGCCAACCTGCGGTTCAAGGCCGAACAGGTCAAGATCAACAACCGCTTGGTGGAAGCCGCCCCGGAGCCCTTGCGGCACTGATCCGGCCCTGCCCCTGGGGACCAACTTTCTTGGGTACCCTCTCCTTTCTTGAAAAAGCCGCTCTCTTCTGTTAGGTTGGTTTCAGTGTGGCCCCTTCCGGGTCGGTTTATACGGTTTCACCAGAATTTTGCACCCTAGACGGAGGTTTCGTGGACAAGCCTTGGCTCAAACAATATCTGCCCGGAGTGCCGGAGACGATCGACCCGGACCGATACAGCTCTTTGGGTGCCATGCTCGAAGAGAGCTTTCTGCATTTCGCCGACCGTCCCGCCTTCCACAACCTGGGAAAAACCATCACCTACCGGGAGCTGGACCTACTGAGCCGGGCGTTTGCCGCCACCTTGTGCAACAACCTGGGCTACCAAAAGGGTGACCGGGTGGCGATCATGATGCCCAATGTTCTACAATACCCAGTGGTGCTTTACGGGATTTTGCGGGCTGGGCTGATTGCGGTCAACGTCAATCCCCTGTACACCCCCCGGGAACTGAAGCACCAGATGCTGGACTCCGGGGCCAAGGGCATCGTGATCCTGGCCAACTTTGCCCACACCTTGGCGGAAGTGGAAAAGGACCTGCCGCTCCAAGACATTTGGGTGACCGAAGTGGGGGATCTGGTCGGCGGGCTCAAGGGCCATGTGGTCAACTTTGTGGTCAAACGGATCAAAAAAATGGTCCCTCCCTACCGGCTGCAAAAAAACAGTTCTCTGCTTGAAGCCCTGGAAACCGGCAAAGGCCAGAGCCTCAAAACCGGCAAAGTTACCGGGGAGGACATCGCCTTTTTGCAATACACCGGCGGCACCACTGGGGTTTCCAAAGGGGCGGTGCTGACCCACCGCAACATGGTGGCCAACGTGCTCCAGGCGGAATCTTGGATCGGCGGGACCTTCAATCCGGGGGAAGAGGTCGCCATCACCCCACTGCCCTTGTACCACATCTTCTCCTTGACCGCCAATTGCCTTTTTATCGGCAAAATCGGCGGACTCAACGTATTGATCACCAACCCCAGGGATTTTCCAGTCTTTTTTAAGGAACTCAAACACTGGCCTTTTACCTTTATCACTGGGGTCAACACCCTCTTTTTGGCGTTGCTCAACAAGCCGCAGATCAAGGAGGTGGACTTCTCCCACCTCAAGATTGCCTTGGCCGGAGGCATGGCGGTGACCCAGGCGGTGGCCACAAAATGGGCGGAAACCACCGGCCACGTGTTGCTTGAAGCCTACGGTTTGACCGAAACCAGTCCGGCCGCCTGCATCAACCCCACCAACTTGCAAACCTACAACGGCTTTATCGGCCTACCCATCAGCTCCACTGTGGTGGCCTTGATGGACGAAGAAGGCCGACCGGTCCACAAGGGGGAACCGGGGGAACTTTGTATCAAAGGACCCCAGGTAACCCAAGGGTATTGGAAAAAACCGGAGGAAACCGCCAAACTCTTTACCCCCGAAGGCTGGCTGAAAACCGGGGACATCGCCACGATCAATGAGCAGGGTTATGTCAAACTGATCGACCGGAAAAAGGACATGATCCTGGTTTCGGGGTTTAACGTGTATCCCAATGAAATCGAAGACGTGGTCAGTCTGCACGAAGGGGTGCTGGAGGTGGCCGCCATTGGCGTACCCGATGAGGCCGCCGGGGAGGCGGTGAAGATTTATGTGGTCAAAAGGGACCCCAAGCTCACCGAAGGGGATGTGATGGCCCACTGCCGCAAAAACCTCACCGGTTACAAACGGCCCAAGTACATTGAATTTCTCAATGAACTGCCCAAAACCAACGTCGGCAAAATCCTCCGCCGGGCTCTGCGGGAACCGGCGGCCAAGGCTTAGCCTTCGGTTTTAACCGGTAGTTTCTGGAGAAGGCTTGGGGGCCGCCTCCAGAAATGAAAGTCCCTTTAAAAACCGCCGCACTGCTCTTTGTAACGCGGAATTACTAAATCAAGTCTTGGGAGAAAAAAACAATGGATAAGTTCAGAGACCTAGTGTTTCAGGCCTGGAGGGTTATTTTTGTTGGAGTCCCGGTGTTGATCATCTCTTTTGGGCTGGTGTGGTTTGGCTTGATGATCGTGGTGGAGCAAATATTTCCAGGCACCGCCGATCACCTCAACCAGGTGATTGAGGGGGACAAATAAACCTCAAAAAACTGGTAGAGATCAGGCTAGGCAATATTTTGCGGTTTTTAACCGAGGTCGGGGAGGATATGGAGACCGTAAAGGCAGTTTGCCTGGATGAAGTCGAATTTTTAAAGGCCTGGAAAAATGAAAATGGGAAGCCGATCAGCCTAAACTACTTGGTCACGACCTTGACCACCTACCGAAACGCCATCAAAGAGCAAATGGGGCCTGATTACAAGGCCCAAGAAAACCAGTGGCGTGAACTCAAGCGAAACCGGCACAAGGCGGTGGAAGAGGTTTATGGGAAGGACCCCCTAAACTTTCCGAGCAGCTCCAAAAAATTGATGAGGATCCGGCTATAAATGTGGTCGGACTCCAGTGGTGGACTCGGTCAACCTGCCCCCAAAGGCTGGAGACAAGCAAGGAGCCTGATGAAAACACTCACCATTCTTCCTGAACAAAAACTAATTGTTTTGGTTTACCATGGGAGGTCACCATCAACGATGTGATCGAGGCTACCCAGGACATGGTAGCCCACCCCCAGTTTTCCACGGAATTTGACGGTGTCGCCGACTACCGGGATGCGAAGGTGAGGTTTACCGCTGCGGAACTGGCTGGTCTGACCCAGAGCGTCAAGGACCGGGACATGGCCCATGGAACTTGGTGCTTGCTCGCTTCGGGTCCCTTGGAAACCGCCATGATGAACCTGTTCCAAAGGAACCTCAAAGCCCTGCACCCCATTGCGATCTTCAGCACCGTTGCGGCTGCTTCCAACCATTTGAACCGGGACCTCTCCGCCTATTTGGTGGAGACCGATTAGACCGCTGGCCCTCCACTTTCGGTCGAGGCCTGGGATTAGGTTTCCGCCTTCATCGCCGGGTGCACCACCAGCACCGAAACCGGCGATTCTTCCAGCACCCGCTGCCGGCGCAGACTGATCTTTCCTGCACCCAAGCCCCAGTTGGCGGTTACCCCCAGGATGATCAGGTCATAACCCTTGGCCACCTCTTCTAACACTGCATCTGGAGGGGAAGTGCTTTCTACCACCAAGGTCCGTAATATTTTAGAACTTAGTTCCACATCTGGAAATACCTCTTCTGCTTGAATCCGCCCCTTGCCGGTTTGTTCCATTTTGCCGGGAGGGACCACATGGAGCAAAGTCAGTTGCGCCCCAGGGGAAGTGGCAATTTGCCGAGCGATCTTTAGGGCGGCCAGGTCTTCGGGACCGCCTGCATAGGCAATCAAGACCCGTTCGATCCTCGCCAGCCCTCGGTCCATCAACACCGCCACCGGGCTTCCGCATTTACGGATCACCTCACTGACCACCCCGCCCAACTTCCCTTCCAACAACAAAGGCTTGTGTGAACCCAATAGCACCAAAGAAGCCTGTTGGGCTTTGGCCGTATGGCAAATGTCCAGGGCTGGCTCGGTGGATTGGTAAGACATGGTCTGAATCGGTAAATCCAGAGCTTTTGCCTCTTCAACCAATGACACCAGAGGTTTGGATATTTGCTCTGGTTCATTTCGGAGCAACTCTGTTGAAGGTCGGTTGCTTGGGTTCCAAAGGTGCAAAGCAAAAAGTCGGGTGGCCGTTTTCTTGGTCCCGGTCAGGGCTTTGGCAATCCTGGCCAAGGCCGGGCCTGAAGCCGAATCGGAGATACAGATCAAAAGGGATTCTTTGGCCTTTAACTCTGGTTCTAAGGGTTGTTGTCGAGCAAATCTTTGGTCTGGGTAAACCCAATGGAGCAACGGAGTGGTCGCAAAGGTAGTGACCAGAGCCATGATCACCAACATGGTAAAGAGGGTGCTAGAAATAATCCCCAGATCCAAGGCGATGTTCAGTACAATCAATTCCATCAGCCCCCGGGTGTTCATCAAAATCCCCAGAGCGCTGCCCTCTCTCCAGCCAAAGCCGGTCAGCCGGGCGGCCAGTAGGCTGCCGCCAAATTTGCCCAACGATGCAATCAAGATGATTCCCAACGTCACCACCCACTCCTGGGGCGCACTTAAGAGACCAATCTGGGTTCGCAGGCCACTGAAGGCAAAAAAGAGCGGCAACAACAGGATCACCGTGACGGTTTCAATTTTTCCGGCCAACGTTTCGGCCATCCGCCCGGTTTTTGGCAGAATCGCCCCAAACATAAAGGCCCCAAAAAGGGCATGAATCCCAATCAGCTCGGTCGTGCAGGCCGAGGCGAGCAAAAGAAGCAAAATGGCGGACACCACCGTCTGGGTTAAAGCCTCTGCACTGCCAATACGATTGGCAACTCGGGCGAAAAGCGGCCGAACCCCATAAAGCATAATCAAAATAAACCCCAAGGCCAAGCCTGTGGTCCAAATCGCCTCAGAAAGGGCGTGCGCCCGGGCCACGGAAACCACAAAGGCCAAGAGACACCATGCCGTCACATCATCGACCGCCGCACAAGCGAGCGTCACCGCCCCCAAAGGAGTGGAGAGCAGATGCCGCTCCGAAAGGATCCGGGCCAACACCGGAAAGGCGGTCACGCTTAAGGAAATGCCAAAAAATAAAATAAAGGAGACCGGGGAGACCTCCGGGGAGGAATACCGGTCATACAAAAACCACCCCGCCAAGCTGCCCAGAGCAAAGGGCGTGACAATGCTGGTGTGACTAATGGCAATCGAGGAACGGGTATGCCCCTTGAGTAACTTTGGGTCCAGTTCCAGGCCCACCAAGAACATGAACAACACCAACCCCAGCTGGGCAAACATTTTGAGCAGCGACATAGAGGCAGCAGGAAAGAGACTCTCCAACACCCCAGGCCAGACCAAACCCAACAGGGAAGGCCCCAGCAAAATCCCCGCCAACACCTCGGCGATAACCAAGGGCTGCCCAATCCAACGGACCGCTAACCCCAAACTGCGAGTTGCCAGCAGGATCACCCCGATTTGGGTAAGCAATAAAGTAAGGGCGCTAAATTCCAAATGCGGCATCTGGGCTCCAAAAATTCGTTTTGTCTTGGCCGTTACTTTTTCAAAATAGACCTCTCTTAGCCAGTCTAACTGCTTCTACTTCCAGGGTCAAGTGGATGTAGGGGAAGAAAAACCCTATGGGGAGCCTATTAAAACAATCCCGATATTTTTAAGGAGGCAACTTTAAAGGGGGAGCTGCCGAAAGAGGGTCGCCAGGGGTTGCTGTTGGCTCAGTTTAAGGAGGGGTGGAGAAACACTTTTTTCCCCTTCTAAAAACTTAAGGCAGATTGGCGGCGGAAAGGGTCCAAGAAAAAAAGCTGGCGGTAACTCTTAAGGGAGGACTTGCAGGAAGCTGGAGGAAAGAGCCCCCCGGCCCAAAGGCCGGGGGATCTAAAAGGCGAGGCTTGGCTTTAAGTGAAAGGAACGATGCTGATGTAGCGCCGCTTGTCCCGCTTGGTTTGGAACTTCACTTCACCGTCGGTGGTGGCAAAAAGAGTGTAGTCTTTGCCTTGGCCGACGTTTTTGCCGGGATGGAATTGGTTGCCCAATTGGCGAACCAAAATGGTACCGGCACTGACCTCTTGGCCACCGAACCTTTTGATGCCACGGTACTGGGGATTTGAATCCCGACCGTTTTTAACGCTACCTTGACCTTTCTTGTGAGCCATGGTTCAACCTGGAAAAAGAGGGCTTAGCCCTTGATGTCGGTAATCTGAAGTTGGGTGTAATTTTGGCGGTGGCCCTGCTTGCGGCGGTAGCCTTTACGGCGCTTGAGCTTGCCAATCACCACTTTTTTGTCTTTGATGTGCCGTAAAACCTTCGCTTGAACCTTGGCACCAGCCACTAAGGGGGTACCGGTCTTGAAGGAGTTCTCGCCAGTTTTGAGGAACAAAACTTCCGAGGTTTCAAAGTCGGTACCGGCTTCGAGGTCCATAAGGTCCACGGTCACGGTCATGCCCTTTTCTACCCGGTATTGTTTGCCGCCAGTCTTGATGATCGCGTACATGGGGGTATCGCTCTGCTAATGGGTTAAAGCTGAAACTGTACTTATAGGGACCTGAGCCAAAAACTGTCAAGGGGAAATCTTCGGTCGGCCCGATCCGGGGGACATTGCTCAGACCCCAGGCCCGTCCAACCCGTTTCTTTGCCCCACCGGCAGGCTAGACCTCGTTGGTTTTGGCCATAAAGTTGAGGGTCGCTTCGATGAACCCGTCCAATTCGCCGTCCAGGACCTTTTGGGACTGGCTGGTTTCAAAGTCGGTCCGGTGGTCCTTGACCAGCTGGTAGGGGTGCAGGACGTAACTACGGACCTGACTGCCCCATTCGATCTTTTTTTTCTCCGGCTGCCCTTTGGCGGCCTCTTCGATCCTTTTTTGTTCCTCCCGCTCGTAAAGTGCGGCCTTGAGCATTTTCATGGCGGTGGCCTTGTTTTTGTGTTGGCTCCGCTCATTTTGGCATTGGACCACGATCCCCGAGGGAAGGTGGGTGATCCTGATGGCCGAATCGGTGGTGTTGATGTGCTGTCCCCCGGCTCCCGAACTTCTGAAGGTGTCGATCCGCAGGTCCGGCTCCCTAATCTCCACTTCGATTTCGTTGTCCAGGTCGGGATACACCGAAACGGAAGCAAAACTGGTGTGCCGACGTTTGTTGGAGTCAAAAGGAGAGATACGGACTAAACGGTGTACCCCGGCTTCTGCCTTGAGCTTGCCGTACAAGTATTCCCCTTCCAGCAGCAAGGTTGCGCTTTTGATCCCCGCCTCTTCGCCCAACTGGAGGTCCAAGACGGTGACCCCGGCCCCTTGGGACTCCGCCCAACGTTGGTACATCCGCATCAACATTGAGGCCCAGTCCATCGACTCGGTTCCACCAGCCCCGGAGTTGATGGTCACCATCGCCCCGGCTCGGTCGTGTTTGCCCGCCAAAAGGTGTTTGAGTTCAAAATCCCGGATCCGTCCCTCCGCTTGGTCGAGCACCACCTTGGCTTCGGCCAGGAGGCCCGCCTCTTCTTCCAACTCCAAAAGCTCGACCGCTGAATCCGCATCGCTCAGTGCCCGTTCGATCGCCTCCCAGCGGGCCAGTTCGTCCTTGAGGCCGGAAACCTGTTTGAGGACCAAGGCCTGGGCCTCTTGGGGCTCTTGCCAAAACCGGTCTTGGGCGGTTTGGAATTCCAGTTCTTCGAGCTTAGCCTGCTTTCGACCCAAGTCAAAGGTACCCCCGGAGAGTTTCCGCTCTCTCTCGGATCTCGCCAATGCGGGCTTTGGTCTTTTCTAAGCTCATAACTCCTTGAGGGTTTCGATGATCCCTTTTTCCAGCAGTTCCAAGCCCAAAGCCACTTCTGCCTGGCTGATCGCCAAGGAAGGGGCAAAGCGCAACACATCGGGCCCGGCCACCAGGAGCAACAGGCCCTGGGCCAGGGCTTTGTTCACAAAGGCCTTGGCTTTGCCTTGGTAGGTGGCGTTGAGTTCGGCACCCACCAAAAGCCCCAGGCCCCGGACTTGGCCAAAGAGTTGGTACCGGTCGTTGAGCTTGTGCAGCCCTGCTACCAGTTGCGCCCCCCGGTCCCGGACGTTGGCCAGCAACTCCGGTTTGGAGATGAGTTCCAAGGTCGCCTTGGCGGTGGCACAGGCCAACGGGTTGCCCCCAAAGGTGCAACCGTGGGTTCCGGGCTGGAGCGTCTGGGCAAACCGGTCTCGGGTCATCATGGCGCTGACCGGGAAGCCCGAGCCCAAGGCCTTGGCGCTGGTCAAGACATCCGGTTCCACCCCCAATTGTTGGTAACAATACAGGCTGCCGGTTCGGCCTACCCCGGACTGGACCTCGTCAAAGATCAACAGCGCTCCGAACTTATCACACAAGGCCCTTGCGGTTTGGGCGAATTCGGCGGTCGCCGGATAAACCCCCCCTTCGGCCATGATCGGCTCCATGATGATCGCACAGGTCTGGTCGCCAACCAACTTCTCCAGGTCCTTGCAGTCATTGTAATGGCCATAGACCATTTGGGGCGGCAAAGGGCCAAAGCCCTTGCGGTAGGATTCCTGCCCCCCGGCGGTGACCGTAAACAAGGTCCGGCCATGGAAGCTTTTGTGGAAGGAAAGGATCTGGTTTTTCTCCGGCCCCAGCTTGTCGAAGGCGTACCTCCTTGCCAGTTTGAGGGCCGCTTCGTTGGCCTCCGAACCGGAGTTGGCAAAAAAGACTTTCTCAAACCCGGTCAATTGGCAGAGCAACTCGGCCAGTTCAATCTGCGGCAGGTTGGCAAAGTAGTTGGACACATGCCAGAGTTTTTCCGACTGCTCTTTGAGCGCCGCCACCACTTCGCCCGGGCAATGACCTAGGCCCAAAACCGCAATCCCCCCAGCCATGTCCAAGACTCTGCGGCCCTCCACATCGGTCATCCAGGTCCCTTGACCCGAAACCGGAAGGAATTCCATCGGTGCATAGTTGGGCACCATGACTTTTTTGTACCGCTCTAAAAGTGCTTTTGTCTTTTCCATGTTACTTTCGTTTGATCACGATCCCTTGGGGATGTCTGAGGTCGATGTAGGCCAGCCGATCTTCCCGTTTTTTTATCTCCCCGCTGGCTTGGTGGAGTCGGGCCAATTTTTCTTCCAATCCTTCAAAACCCAAACGCACCTCCAGCCCGCCCGGCTGGGTGATCAAGCTCAGGTTCATCGGGTCGCCCACCAAAAACTCGCTGACCGCCGAAAGGGGCAGCACCGGGTCTTGGTCGAGCAGTTTGGTCAACTCCAAAGCCCGGTAAACCCCCGAGGAGACCAGTTTGTCTCCGGCGTTCACCTTGAGGTTCAAATCGGTAAAAACCGGCAGGTCCCATCCGCCCCACAGGGAGGGCCGGACCAGGACCATTTGGTCCGAATCCAAGAGAAACAGGCCGTTTTGGGCCTTAAAATAGGCCACCGGTTGCCGTTCCGTCACCGCAACCAAGAGGCCCAGGGTACTGGTTTTTTTGATGTTGACCGACTGAACCCAGGGTTCTTCCAAAATCTGGGTTTCCAGTTCATAAGGGTCCAGGCCGATCCAAAGGGGGCTGGGCTCCATACGCAGCCGGGCGGCCACCTCCTGGGCGCTCAAGACCCGGTTGCCCTCGACCGCAATGGCCCGCAGTGGCCGAGAGAGGTAAAAGGGAGCCCAAACCAAGGGCACCAGGATGAGCAACAACCCCGCCAAGGTCAAAAATCGAGAGAGCCAGTCCAAAGTCGCACCCTGGGGTCCAAGCCCTTTTTTTTTCGGTCCGGGGCCTTGGTTACCCAGGGGGGTGTAATCCTTCATGGGGTCGGTGGATCGAAAGAGGGGTAAGGGCAGCAGGACCCAAGTCCCGGCCACCGAAGCCGGACTTTGGCCTTGGGGCTTTCCTGGTCTGTTTTTACCGGACCAAAGTCCCATAGAGGGCGAATCTTGTCAATCCTTGGGCACCAAGAAGGCGGCTGCAACTTTGGCCAAGGTGGGGGCAAAGTTGTGGTCAAAATTCTCCAGCAGACCGGGCAAGGGTTCCCCTTTGCCCTCTCGGGCCAGGGCTTCGATTTGGGCGAGGATATTCCCCAACCTCGAAGCACCCAAATTATAGCAGGAGCCTTTGTACTTGTGAGCCAAGGAGCAGAGCTCCTCCCACCGGCGGTTTCCAAGCAGTTCCCGGAATTTTGGCCCCGCATTGGCAAGTTCCTTTTGGAAAAGCTCGGCAAGATGTTCCAACAATTCTATGCTGTAGCCCCGCTTGAGGGTTTCAACAAAGGGCAGGTCCAACAACATGAATTCTTCAAAAGTCTCATAGTCCTGCTGCAAGGCGACAAACCGGAAGAGCGGGTCCCCTTTGGCCTTTGCGCCCCAACTGGCCAACAGATGGCCAAGTTTTGCGAGTGGCAGGGGTTTGGTGACAAAGTCGTCCATCCCGTGGTCCAGGCAGACTTGCCGGTGCACCGGGGCGCTGTTGGCGCTGAGTCCGATGATCAAAGGCCTGACCTTGGAAGGCCAGGATTGCCGGATGATCCGGCAGGTATCCAGCCCGTCCATTTCGGGCATTTCCATGTCCATGAAGATCAGGTCGAATTCCCGTTCCGCCAACCGTTCCATCACCTCGACCCCGTTGGTCGCTTCCTCCGAGTCATAACCCAAGAGCTTCAATCCACTTTGGGTTACCTTAAGGTTGATCTCGTTGTCGTCGGCCACCAGAACCGTAAAGGGAAACTCCAAGGCCAAGTTGGGCAACGGACCGCCCAGGTTTTTGGGCTCTGGGGTCGAGGGACCTTGGAGCAGTTGTTCCAAGGCGCTCAAAAAGGGACGGGACTTGATCGGCTTCAACAACCGTTGTTCATTGGTCGTGCCGGTTTCGCCGCTCTCCTTATTGTGATTGTGGGGGAGTTCCAGGAACAACTTGGGCAATCGGGAGAACGACGAGGCCAACCCTCCTCTCAAAGGACCAGCCAGTGTGGTCTTGTCGATCACCAACAGGTCAAAAGGCTGCGAGCTGGCGAGCCATCCTTCCATTTGGCCTAGCTCGGCGCAACCGGTAGCCGCCAGCCCCGCCTTTTGGCAAAGCCCCAACAGCCAAGTTTGGAGTGCAAGGTTGGGCTCCAGGAGCAACAGCCTTTTTCCGGCCAACGCCTTGGGGGAAAAGGGCTCCGGCTTGGGACCGACAACCTCCAGGGGGTGGGTGAAACAAAAAGTCGTCCCTTGCTTGACATCGCTTTCAAACCAAATCCTACCGCCAAACCGTTCCACCAGCTTTTTGCAGATCGAGAGCCCCAGCCCGGTGCCGCCATACCGGCGGGCGACCGAATTGTCGGCCTGTTTGAACGGAGCAAACAGGTTCTTTTGCTGCTCCGGGGGGATTCCGACTCCGGTGTCCTTGACCCAAAAGCGCAACTCCTCCCCCGCTTGTTCCGCCCCCAGCTCTATCTGTCCTTGGGGGGTAAACTTGATGGCATTGTAAACCAGATTCACCAGCACCTGGACCAACCTGGTCTGGTCCCCCCGGACCAAGGGCAGAGCCTGGGCCTGGGGAATCAGCTCCAGCCCCTTGTCCGCCGCCGCCACGCCCACCAGTTCAATCACCTCCTCAAGAAGGACCTCCAGGTCGATAGGCTGGGATTCCAAGGCCAGTTGACCGGCCTCGATCTTGCTCAGGTCCAAGAGATCGTTGATCAACCTCATCAGGATGTTCGAGGAGGTGAGGATGGTGCCCAAAAAATCCTTTTGGTCTTGGGTGACCTCGGTGTGCAGGAGGTGGGTGGCGCAACCTACGACCCCGGCCAAGGGGGTCCGTATTTCATGGCTCATGGAGGCAAAAAACATCGCCCGTTCCGCCAAGGTCTGCTCGGCCAGCTCCTTGGCCTGTTTCAGTTCGGCCTCTTGGGCTTGCAACTGTTTTTCCGCCGCCCTGCGCAGCTCCAGTTCCTCTTCCAGCTTGGCCTTGATCTCCCTGGATTCGGCCTGCCTTTGGTCGTTGATGTTGACCATCTGGGAAAACTGCCGGTAAAGCTTGTCGTAGGCTTCCAACAGTTCTTGGTAGGCCTCGGGCGTAACTTTCCCTTCTAAAACCCGCTTTTTGGCGGATTCTAGGGTTTGGCCTTCTTTGGCAAAAGGCTCAAGTGGTGGAAGTTCAACCGGCATTTACAGTGGGGTTGGAAGGTTTGCAGTCAGACTAACCTATTCAACCGTAAAACAGAAGCAACTTCTCTGGAGGTTCATTTTGGTTCATCCTCTGGCCCAGTTTTTGGCCCAAGGGCACCTGTACGGGATCACCGACCTGCGCTACCGCTGGGCCAGCCACCAGGATTGCGCCCAAGCGATGGTCGAGGCGGGGGTCCGGTTGGTCCAGTACCGCGGTAAAGACCTGCCCTGGGAACAACAACGGGCCGAACTGCTGGCATTGGTCCCCTGGGCTAGGGAGAGAGGGGCTTGGGTGGTAGTCAACGACCACTTGGATTTGGCCCTTTTAAGCGGTGCCGATGGCCTGCACTTGGGCCAAGGGGACCTGGACCCGGCCCGGGCCAGGGCACTGTTGGGGCCTAAGGTTGCGTTGGGGCTCTCCACCCACAACCGGGTCCAAGCCCAAGCGGCGTTGGGTCTGGGGATCGATTATTTGGGCGTGGGGCCAGCCTATGCGACCCCCTCCAAACCGGAGGAACCGGAAGCGGGACTGGGGTTTTTGGCTTGGACGGCAAAAGAAATCGGCCTCCCGCAGGTGGCCATTGGCGGCATCCAGTGGGAACGGTTGCCGGAGGTTTTAAACACCGGGCAACGTTCGGTAGCTATGATTGAGGGGCTGTTGGGTGCCCCGGACCTCAAGGCCCAGGTAGCCCGGATCGAAGCTCGACTGGCCCAAGGTCAACCCTTGGGGTAGTGGGTTTTGGCAAAGGGTTTGGGCTGGCGCTTGAGTTCTTGGCGAACCTCATCGATCCTGCCCTGCACCAGCACCGCTTGGTGGCCCAGGCTTTCTCCCGGCTCGCCGGAGAACAACGGCAGGCCGTTGACCAACACGGCGATTTGGTCTTTGAGCCCACTTTTGACCGGCAGTACCATCCCGGTTTTGAGGGAACGCTCCAGGTCCTGGCGAGAGAGGTACAACTCTCCCAAAACGGCAGTGGCCTGATACTCCGCTTCGGTTTCGATCAACCGGCGCAGCGGCTCCAAGTTAGGGGTAGGCTGGGTCCGTTCGCCCATCAGCAGGGCTTGGCGGCCATAAGATTTTAAAAACAAGTCCATCCCAAAGGCGGAAAAACAGAATTCAAATCCACTGGAAAATCCCTTGTAGGCAAGCCCTACCTTGACCTTCAGGCAGGATTCGCCGGGGGCCATGATCTTGGCCTTGATCCGGTGGCTGACCAACTTGGAGATCCGGTGGTCGCAGTCTTGCAACCGAGACCAACTCTTGGCGAACAGGCCCACCAATTGGCTGATTCCCTCTTCCAGCCGGGGGTAGTTTTCCAGGTCCACGGCAAACCCCTTGGGCACCTTCGCTCGGCCCTGCCGGACTAGCTCTTCCCGTTCCAAAAACAGGTTGGCCAGTGGATTGTCCATGACCAGCAGAGCATCGTCTTTTAAGGTCGAAAAATTGACCACGAAAATCGGGGTCGGTTGGGCGATGGAGCCCAGGTATTCCTGGAACTTGCCCGCCGGGTCGATCCGAAAGTCAAAGACACAGGAAATGTGGAACTGGTCAAAAAAGTAGGACTCCAGTTCGCTCAAGTAGTTTTTGACCACCACTTCCAAAGGGGTGTAGTACCCGGAGGTGATGGACTCGCCCCGGCTCAGGTCCAGGGGAACGGTAGTTTCAAAGGCCATGGGGGATACCTAAAAGTCGATCCTAGTCACTCGAACGCCCAACTGCTCTTGGTTGATCTGGACCACCTCGCCCTTGGCGATCACTTGGCCGCCCAAAACGATGTCCACCGGGTCGCCGACCTTGCGGTCCAACTCGATCACCGAACCATAATTGAGACGGGTCAGGTCTTCCCCGGTCAGATTGGTCCGGCCGATTTCCACCTTCAACTGGTGGGGAATCTTGTACAGCAGGTTTTTGCCCACCAACCCTTCGGCCCCCGGAGCGGGCTGGGAAGAGGGGCCGGGGACCTTGAGGCTCGGTCTGGCCACCGGCTCAGGGGAGAGGTCCACCTTCATCCGTTGGGCCTTGGGGGCCTCTTCAATCTCAAAGCCATTGGTTTCGTCTTGGATCTGCGGGGTAAACTCCTGGGGTTCTTCCAGGTCCTCAAAAGCCATTTCACTGCGGTCTTCCGATTCAAACTCCTCGGGGTCCGAAAAGCCGGATTCCATTTCCTCTTCCTCAAAAGAAGGGGCGGGAACGGCAGGTTTGGCCGGCTTGGCCGGGGTCCGGTGGGTTTCAAAGTCCTTGGGCGGAGGGGGCAGTTCCTCTTCCTCCAAGGCGGCAAATTCATCGATCGCTTCAGGCTCGTCGCCCAGGTCGAAGTTGTCGTCCATGTCCAGCATCGGGACCGGTTCCAGGTCTTCCACTTCTTCCACCGCTTCGATTTCCTCTGTTTCCTCCACCGAATCTTCCGCCACCGCAGCCGAGCCCAGGTCGTCGTCAAAGTTGCTCGACAGGTCGTCCTCAAATCCGGCACCCATGTCCAAGTCATCGGGCAGGGGGGTTTCCAATTCTTCCTCCAACAGTTCGCCCGAATTGCTGGAAAGCTCCATCTCGCTGTCCGAAAGGTCCACCAGAGTGTCTTCGGGCAAGGTCGGAGGTTCGGCAAATTCCTCTTCTTCGGTCTGGGGAGCGGAACCGAAGCTGTCCTCCTCTTCCCCCAGGTCACCTTCAAAGGCCAACTCCGCATCGTCGGCCCCTTCCACTTCCTGGACTTCCAGGCTTTCGTCCAAAACCAAGTCATCGTTGAGGCTGGCCAATTCCTGGTCCAGTTCATCGTCCGACTCCACCTCTTTGATCGCTCCACCTTTGGAAGGTGGGGCTAGATCGGAGTCGTCCAAACCCAATTCGTCTTCGAGGCCGCTCATGTCCACGGTCAAGTCCTCGTTGCCGGACGAACCTGCATCCAGGTCGTCCTCAGCCCCCAGGTCCAGGTCCGTGCCAAAGTCATCTCCCCCATCCAGGGGCTCGTCGCCACCCATGGAGCCAAAGTCTGCCTCTTCTTCATCCCCGCCGAGGTCGCCGCCAAGGTCCAGATCCGAACCCAGATCCATGTCTGTGCCCAGGTCCGAGCCTAGGTCGAGGTCATCCTCAAGGCCGAGGTCACCGGAGCCCTCGTTCCCGTCCAGATCCATGTCCAAGTCCAGGTCCAGATCCATTTCACTTGCCTTCGCCATTTCCTATTCCTCGGTTTAACCTGTGGCCGGTAAATTCTCTTGCCTAGGCGCCTTTGAAAGCCACAGAATGATCTTCAAAGCACAACCGCCGAGCCCCTTAGTGGGGTCCCGGCTCTAGCGTTTGCCCATGGAATGCGAAAAACAAACCAAATTGCCCAATCTGCCAAAAAAGTTTTCCCCGACCTCGCCTTAACCGAGACCCAGCTGGACTCCCTGGCCTTGTATCTGGAGCTTTTGGACCAGTGGAACCAAAGGTTCAACCTCACTTCGGTCAAGGGATTTGAGAACCAAGTGGCCAAACACCTCCTGGACGCACTGGCCCCCCTGGGTTTAGGTTTGGGACCGTTGCTGCAAGGGAGAGGGATGGACTTGGGGTCAGGCGCAGGGCTACCTAGCTTAATTTTAGCTCTTTGTTTGCCGGAAGTCGAGTTCCTCTCGATTGAAGGGGTGCTAAAAAAGGTCAACTTCCAAGAAACCGCCCGGACCCGGATGGGGCTCAAAAACTTTGTCGCCAGACAGGTGCGGCTGGAAGACTTGGCCAAAGAGGCGGGGCTGGCCCGGACCCAGGACTTTGTCCTGGCCCGGGCGTTGAGTTCCTTGGTTGAACTGGGCCAATGGGCAGCGGTCTTTTTGAAGCCCGGAGGAAGGCTTTGGGCCTGGAAGGGGAAAAACTGGGAAGAAGAGTGGGGGGAGCTGCAAGCCCAAGGGGGCTGGAGCCTAGAGAAAGCCCTACCCTACCAACTGGAGTTGGGCTTCGGCGGGGTCTTGTTGTTGCTGCAAAAAACCCCCTGAAGGGTCAATCGAACTTGAGCCTGGGGAAGTAGTCCTTGAGGGCAAACAGGATGTTTCGGGTCTGCTGGTACCGGTTCATGGTGTAAAAATGAAAGTCCCGGAACCCCAAGTCCAGTAGCCCTTGGACCTGTTCAATGGCATAGTCGGTGCCGAACTGCTCCATCGATTCGGGGTCGTTGGCCCATTTTTCCAAGCCCGCCTTGAGCCGAGGGGGGACGTAGTTTTTGGACATGGAGGCGATCCGGTCCAACTGCTTGAGGTTGGAAAGCGGGAAGATCCCGGCCACCAAAGGCACCTGCACCCCGGCTCGGTCCAATTTTTCCTTGAACTCCACCAAAAACCGATTGTCAAAAAAGAGCTGGGTCACGATCCCGTCCGCTCCGGCTTCAACCTTCTGGACCAAGTGGCGGAAGTCGTCCTCCTTGTCGGGGTTTTCCATGTGCCCTTCCGGGTACCCGGCCACCAGAATCCCCACTTTGGAATGTTCTCGGATAAAGGCGACCAACTCGCTGGCGTAACCAAAGCCGTCCTGGGGCCGGACAAAGGTTCCCTGGCCTTGGGGCGGGTCCCCCCGCAGGGCCAAGACGTTGTTGATCCCGTGGAACTCCAAGGACTGCAACAACTCCAGCACCTGGGGACGGCTCAGATGGGCACAGGTAAAGTGGGCCACACAGGTCACCTGGGCCAAATTGGTGATCGCCGAGGCGATGTCCAAACTCTTTTCGGCGGTACTGCCCCCGGCTCCGTAGGTCACCGAAAAAAAATCAGGCGACATGCCTTTGAGTCTGGCGATGGTTTGGTAAATCTGCTTCAGCCCCTGGTTGGTCTTGGGGGGGAACACCTCAAAAGAAACATGGGTGTTGTAGGCATACAGATTTTGAATCTTTCTGGCGTTGGGCATAACAGCAAGGGGGCAGGATCGGGTCTAAAAAAAGTGGGGCCGATTGGGCTCGAAGGCCCAGTCTGCCCAAACTAGGTTAGGTTGTACAACCCCCCATTTCTTAAGGGGTCTCGTTTTTCTGCAATTCTTCACAGGTTTGCTCAAAAAGCCGCCCCAGCTCCAACAGGTAGGCGGACATTTTTTTCAGGTCCCCGTTGTTGGACTCCACCTCCAGCTCAAAACAAAGCCGGGCCATCTGGTCGGCCCCGATGTTGGCGCTCAGGCCCCGTAAAAAGTGGGCCAACCGCATCGCCTCCACATCGGCACCCGAGGAGACCGCCTTTTCCAACTCGACCAAGGTCCGGCTGCCCTCTTTCTGGTAGCCCCGGAAAAGTTGGCCAAAAAACTCGCCGCCCACCCCGATCCTGGAGGTAACCACCTCTTGGTTGACCAGGGCCGGATTGGAGCCGGGCAGGTCGATCTGTTGCAGGTGCCTTTGCTTTTTGATGCTCCGGCCCCAGAAGGCCAAGGTCGCCCCCAGGTTGGCGGGCAGGACCGGCTTGGGAACCAAGTCCTTGATGCCTACGGCATAATATTCTTCCTGTTCCCCCGAAAGCAGGTTGGCGGTCATGGCGATGACCACCGGAGCGGTGGCGAAGATGCCGTGGGCCAATATCCGCTTGGTCGCCTCGATCCCGTTGAGCACCGGCAGGCGGATGTCCATAAAGATCAGGTCATAAAAACCTTGGGCCGCCAGTTCCACCGCCTTGAGCCCATCATTGGCCACGTCCGCTCGGTAGCCGAACTTTTCTAGGATCTTGAGGACCAAGGTCTGGTTGATCTGGTTGTCTTCCACCAGCAGGATCTTTAAGGGATAAAGTTCCGCCAAGTTCGGCAGGGCCTTGGGGGCAGGCGGCAGCCCTTCCTTGGGGGCCTCGGTGCCCAACCCCGCCCCAGTCAAGGCACCCAAAAGCGGCCTGGACTTCAGCGGTTTTCGCAACAACAAAGCCCCATCGGGCAAACTTTGGGTTTCCCCCAAGAAGCTCAAACCCACCAGGGGAAGCCTGCGCCCGGTTTGGGTTAAGGCGACCTTAAACCGGGACAATTCCACCTCCTCCACTGGCAGGTCCACCAACAGGAGGCACCGGGCGGCGCAAAGCTCCAGGTCGTCAAACACCTCACTTTGGCTGTGGGCGGTGATCACCTGGGCCCCATAGGGTTGGGTCAAGGATTGCACCGCCTTGCCCAAGGTTTGGTGACGGCTCCAGACCAGAATTCTAAGCTCTTTTAGGGCTTCCAACCGGAACAGTTGGGCCAGCTCCTCGCCCACCGGGGCCGGTTCGGCCTTGAGGGTAAAACAAAACTGAGACCCAACCCCCAACTGGCTCTCCACCCAGATTCGCCCTTCCATCAAGGCAACCAAGTGTTTGCAGATGTTCAGCCCCAAACCGGTGCCGGGGTGTTTCTCCGGTTGCAGTTGGGTGAAAGCTTCAAACAAGGAGGCTTGGGCTTCCTTGCCGATCCCCGGCCCGGTATCGGCTACCCGAAACTCCAGTTGCCCCGAATTCTTAGGACCGGCAGGTTTGACCCAAATCACGATCTCCCCTTTTTCGGTAAACTTGAGGGCATTGCCGATCAGGTTGATCAACACCTGTTGGATCCGTTTTTTGTCCCCTAAAATACAGGCCGGAGTGTCCGGGTCAAACACCTGGAGCAATTCAATCCGTTTTTCGGTGGCCTTGAGGGCAAAAAGGTCCAGGGTTTCTTCCACCAACGCCCGCAGCTCCAAGGGGGCAATGACCAGGGACAGCTTGCCGGCCTCAATCTTGGAGAGGTCCAAAACCTCGTTGACAATCATCAGGAGGTAATCCCCACTGTAGAGGATCGTCTCGACCAATTCTTTTTGCTGCCGGTCCAAGTTGGTGTCGTTGAGCAGATTGGCAACCCCGAGCACCCCGCTCAAGGGGGTTCTGATCTCGTGGCTCATGTTGGCCAGAAAGCTGGCCTTGAAGGCGCTGGCCTCTTCGGCCCGTTTGCGGGCCGTTTGGGCATCAAAGGTGCGCCGTTCGATCTCTTCTTCCAAATGGCTTTGGTATGCGGTCAGCGCCTGTTCGGCCCGGATGATCCGGCCCAGGTCCCGCCTAGACAGCCGGGCAAACAGAGCAATGGCGGCCAAACCGACCAGATAAAACAGGATATGGGTCTGGATATGTTCGTGGATCTGCCGGGCTTCGATCCTTTGGTAAGGCTCCAAGGGAACCGAAACAGTAATGCCCCCACGGATATCCCCAAGCTTATACCCCTGTTGTTCATGGCAGGTCAGGCAAGGCCTTTCGGCCACCAGCGGCTTGATCAACCGCAAGAAGGGGGCTCCCTTGTAGGTGGTTTTTTCCCAAATTTCGGTGGTGTTTTTCCCTTCAAACGTTGTCAGGGCCGACCGTTCCCAGGGGTCCGGCTCGTTGGTAGGGTTCAGTGGTTTGAGGCTGATGATACGGCCGTAAATCCCGTAGGCCTCTGAATAGTTTTCCAACACCTCCCGGAACATATAGGCCGGGTTCATCAAGGTCAGGTGCCGCCCCGAAGGGGTGAAGATGTCCCGTTCTTTGGCTTTAAGGTAAGGATTCGGTTGGGTCTTGGGGGTCACCTCGACATAGACCCCTCCGTGGTTGGCCGCCCAACTCCGAATGGCCAAATCCTTGTTGAAGGCGGACCTTGCGGCGGTGAGCGCCAACTCGGTGGAAATCCACTTCTCCCGAGCGAGGTTGATTTGCAGGGAAACCAAGACCAGAACGGTCCAGAAGACCAACGCCACCCAAGTGAGAAACTTGAGCCGCCGGTCCGAATACCGAGAAACGGAAAGGACTTCAGGAAAAGAGGTCATGGCTGGAGAATTCCGCTTTGCCCAGACAAAGCAGTCATTGTTCCTGGGCTAAACATTTGCCGATCGAACCCTTTTTGCAGAGAGTCACTCCATCCACCCAAAGCGCCCCGGTAAAATCGGCTCCTTTGAGGTCGGCCCCGGTCAAATCGGCTTTGTACAGGGTCGCTTTTTTGAAAGTGGCGTATTCGAGGTTGGCACCCCGCAGGTTCACTTCGGTCAGGTCGTGGTGGTCGAAGTTGGCATTGCGCAGGTAACAGCCCACACAGGCTTTAAGCTGCCGCACCTGTTCCACTGGGGTGTAGGCGAAGAGGGAACCGACCCCCGACCACACCCCCAAGGCCAAACAAAAAACAAGAATTTTCCCGGCCAAACTATACCTCAAAGTAGCTCCGCCTTCGGCTCCCGAAGGAGTTGCAGTGTCAAGGCGACTAGGAAAAACGGAATGGACACCAGAAAAAATGCCGTATGGTTGGTCATGACAAGTTCTCCTCTTGGACTCGAAACGAGGTGATGGAGGAACCACAGCTTGGACTCTAGCAAATCTTCATGCACTTTGCACGAAAAAAGGGGCCTCTGGGTCAACCAAAACCAAGCGGCCCCTTGGCCTTTATTCCACGCTACTCAAGTAAGAAGCCAAGGACCGAAGTTCAACATCGGTGATTTTCTCGGCTTTAAACTTTTCTCGCATTTTGTTGGCATGGTCGTTGGTCCGGGTGCCTTCTAGGATCCGCTTCATTTGCCAGAAGAGGTAGTCGGCATGTTGGCCGTTGAGCTTGGGGTAAGCCAGGAACTGGGGATCTTCGCCCATGCCCTTACCACCGGCACCATGGCATTGGGGGCAGCCCAGGTTCTTGAACAATACCTCACCCTTGGTGATCGAAGCGGCATCGGCCTCGCCGGGGCTCGCCTTGCGGGGCAGGCTGCTGAGGTAACCGGCAATGGTTTCAATGTCCTTATCGTTGAACTCTTTAAGCTTCGGGTGTTTTTCCATCAAGACCGTAGAACCGGCGGATCTTTTGCCTTGGACGATGGAAGCAAATTGGTTCGTCAGGTATTGTTTGCTCTGCCCGGCCAAATGGGGGTACTGGGAAGTCTTGGACCGGCCACCTTCACCGTGGCACTGGATACAAAGCTTTTTCTCGAAGAGTGCCTTCCCGTCTTCAGCCAAAGCAGAAAACGCAAATTGGGTGAGGCTGAAAGCCAGCATCAAAGCAAGAACCAAGGCTTTTTTCATGGGAATCCTTTTCTCCAGGTCAAAAAAACGGTTTAGGTAATCAACCGGACAAGTTGCTCTGGGGCCTCTGCACCAAAGGTTTTATTGGCGTAGAGCCCCTAATGCAGAAGGTTATACTGAAAAAAAAAGACAAAACCAAGTCTTTTGAAAGCAAGCGGAAAAAAAAGCAGTCACTTGGGGGGTTGGTCCAGCTTTATATTACTGTGTTATTTGGTGATTGCCTGAAACTGCTGGGTCTGGTAACCTACCGAAAGTATATGCAAAAACCTGGATGATCCCCCTGAGAGTTGACATGAAACATTGGTTTTGGCTCGGATTGCTGCTGGCCACCTTCAGCGCCCCTGCGGCGGCCCAAGTACCGGACTTTGACCTGGGGAGGTTGGGGTTCCTGGACCAGTGGGACCAGCCCCTGCCCAACCCCGGTTCGGTAAAATGGGTGCTGACCGGCAGGGACATGGAATCCAGAAAGTGGGCCCACGAAGCCTTTGAAGCCCGAGGCCGCAGCTGGATGGAGGCCAAAGGGTTGGTCTTCATTGCCGACATCAGCGGCATGCCCAAGTTGATCACCAAGTTCATGGCGCTGCCCAAGATGCGGGGCTACTCTTACTCTTTATATTTGGACAAGGAAGGGCTGTGGGTTAAAACCTGGCCTGGAGAGGAGGGGCGGCTGACCTTGGTCAAAATGAACCAGGGCCATCCCCAAGAAAGTTTTATCCTCGCCGGCCTTGCCGAATTGGACCAAGCCTTGGGGGGACCATGAGCTTTAAGGCGGTGATCTTTGACCTGGACGGAACCCTGGTCAATTCCCTGGACGACTTGGCCGAGGCCTGCAACCGCAGCCTTTCCAAGTTCGGTTACCCCATCCACCCCCTGGAGGCCTACAAAAAATTTGTCGGTGAAGGGGCCAAACATCTGGTCACCCAAGCCCTGCCCCCGGCGGCCCGGAAAGAAGTCGAGATCAACCGCCTACTGGCCCTCTTCCAACAGGACTACCAAACCCAAGCAGCGGTCAAGACCAAGCCCTACGAGGGTGTCGAAGCCCTGTTGGCGGGGCTGGAGGCGCTGGGAACCCAAAAGGCGATCCTCTCCAACAAACCTCATCTCTTAACGGTCCAAGTGGTGGGCCATTTTTTGCAAAGCTATTCCTTCCATCCGGTTTTTGGAGCCCGGGAAGGGGTCCTGCGTAAGCCGGACCCGGCCGGTGCCCTGGAGATTTGCCGGGCTTGGGGCCTAGCCCCGGATCAGGTTTTGTACCTAGGTGATACCGCCATTGACATGAAAACTGCGACCCAGGCAGGCTGTTTCCCTCTAGGGGCGGCTTGGGGGTTTCGGCCCGAAGAGCTGAACGCTTCGGGGGCAAGAGCCATCGTCCAGTCCCCCTTGGAGGTGCTGGAGCTGGTGCGGTCGGGGCCGTAGCCGAAAGAATCGGGGTGGAAAAGCGCCAAACCCATAGACCTGACAACCTTATTTTTTAGGTATTCCGATGAAGATGTATCTTTTGGCCTTAACTGCCGCCCTGTTCTGGGGGCAAGCAGCCTTTGCGGTGATCATGACCGAAGCGCCTCGCAACAAGGTAGTGGCCTTTAAAAACCAGTACAAATGCACCAACGGCGAGTGGAAGCAGGTGATCAAACAAGTCACCAACCAACAAGGGCTCAACGAAAGGCAGGTAGGGGTCCGCTGCGTCAGGGACTACAAACCAGGTGAAAAAAATACGGAAGCCGCCCAGTAGGCTCGCCGGAACCTGAGGTAATTTTTGCCCTTTCCTTTTGGCCCGGAGCAAATCTGCCGGGCCAAACCGTTTTATCCCGTTTGTTGCAACCAAAGGGTTCATGTCTTTGAAGGTGCTAGTGGTCGGCCAGGGTTCCATTGGCCGCCGTCACGGCAGGCTGGCCAAGGAATTGGGTGCTGCCGTCGCCTCGGTCAGCGCTTACGGCCAACCGGGGGAAACCTGCTTTGCCGATCTCAAGACGGGGCTCCGTGAATTTGCCCCCACCCATCTTTTGATCGCCAACCCAACCGGCAGCCACAAAGAGAGCCTGCAAGCCGCTCTGGAGCTTGGTTTTACCGGCCCTATTCTGGTGGAAAAGCCGATCTTTGATTCCCCGCTGGCCCTGCCCTATGTAAACCCGGACCAAATTCAGGTGGCCTACAACCTGCGTTTTCATCCCCTTTTGGGTGCCCTCAAGGCCCAGTTGGAAGGCCAGAGGCCCTTGACCGCCCAGCTGTACGTCGGCCAATACCTGCCCACTTGGCGGCCCGAGCGGCCCTACCAGGAGAGTTATTCCGCCAAAAAAGCCGAAGGCGGGGGAGCCTTGCGGGACTTGAGCCATGAGTTGGACAGCCTGATGTGGCTGTTGGGGCCTTGGAAGGCGGTTTCGGCCTTGGGCGGCAAATCCGGCAGCCTGGAGATCGATTCGGACGACCACTTCTGCCTGCTGTTGGAGTTGGAGGGCGGGGTCCATGTAACCTTGGAGGTCAACTACCTCGACCGCAATCCCGCCCGTAGGATCAACGTCAACTGTGACCAAACCAGTTTTTACGCCGATCTGGGCCAAGGACTCCTCAAGCGCAACGGCGAGGAAACCCGCTTCCAGGTGGAGCGGGACCACACTTATACTTACCAACTGAAGGCCTTTTTGGGCTTAACCCCCGGCCCCCTGTGTCCCTACCCGGACGCTCTGGCGGTGCTGCACCTGATTGCCGGGGCGGAGCAGGCGGTGCAACAACCTTATTCTTGGGTCTTGAACCCAAAGGGAGCTTGATGAAACGGCTTTGTACCATCTCCGCCCGAGGCGGGTCCAAGGGAGTAAAGGGGAAAAACCTCAAGGATTTGGCCGGGAAACCTCTGCTCGCCCACAGCATCGCCCAAGCCAAGGAGTCCGGGTTGTTCGAGCTGATCGCCGTCAACAGCGATTCCGCAGAGATCCTGGAAGCGGGACTCGCTTGGGGGGCCGATCTGGCCCTCAAGCGGCCCCCGGAAATGGCCACCGACACCGCCCCCAAACTTCCGGCCATCCAGTGGGGTGGCAGCGAGGTGGAACGGTTGAGCGGCCTGACTTTTGACACCTTTGTGGACCTGGACGCTACCTCGCCGCTGCGCCTCGCCAGCGACATCATCGGTTCGGTGGAGTTGCTCGAGTCCCAAGGGGCGGACAACGTGATCACCGGCGCTCCGGCCCGGCGCTCCCCTTATTTTAACTTGGTGGAACTGGGCTCCGATGGAGTGGTCCGGCTGGCCAAGGTCCCGGAGCGTCCAATTGTCCGCCGCCAAGATGCCCCCCGTTGTTTTGACATGAACGCCTCCATTTACGTTTGGAACCGGCAGAGTTTTTTTCACAGCCAAGGGATCTTTTTGCCCAAGACCTTGTTGTTTGAAATGCCGGAAGAACGGAGCCAAGATATCGACTCGGACCTGGACTTTAAGATCGTCAAACTGCTGTTGGAAGCAAGGGGTTCGGAGTAGGGCAATCTCCCTTGATTCCCGACTGGAAAGGACCGAAGGCGACAAAAAAGTGTAGCAGTCAAAAAATGAGGGCTAGAAGTTTCGGAACAATTTTTGTAAGATAATGCAGGAATTTAACCGGCCTTTACCCAAGGCTCACCTACGGCCCCCTAATATACGATGACCATCAAGATACTACTGGCAGACGACCACAAAATCATGCGTGACGGCATGACCTTGTTGATGCAACGAGAGGGCGACCTGAAAGTTGTGGCCGAGGCCAACAACGGAGAAGAGGCCGTGGAACTGGCCCTCAAAACCCGCCCGGACGTGATCCTGATGGACATTAACATGCCGGGCATGGACGGGATCGAAGCCACCACCCGGATCTTGACCGAGCTGCCCAGCGCCAAAGTGATCGCTCTGACCAGCCACACCGAAGGCAAAATGGTCCAGGAGATGTTCCGGGCTGGGGCCTTGGCCTTTTTGGGGAAAAACTGCTCCAACCAGGAAATCCTCAATGCCGTCCGCTCGGTGATGGACGAAAAGTATTATATCAGTGAAGAGATGACCGGCAAGGTGATCGAAGATTTTGTGTTGCAACACATCCCCCAAATCGCCGAAATCTCCGAGAAATTGACCAACCGGGAAAAGGAAGTGCTACGACTGATTGCCGAAGGTTATTCCACCAAAAAAATCGCCGACACCCTCAACCTGAGCAGCAAAACCGTCGGGGCCCACCGGGAAAACCTGATGAAAAAGCTGGACCTCCACAACGTCGCCCAACTGACCCGCTACGCCATCCAAAAAGGCCTGATCTCCCTGCATCCGCAGTAGTCTTCCCTCTACCCCCAAACCAACACCGTCCCCAACCCTGTGGACTGGGTCTTTGTCCTTCGCCTTTTGCGGCCCCGCTCTGCCGAGGTACGGAGTCCTTAGGGCCTGAAGAACCAAACAATGGACCCCAAAAATTCCGGCAAAACCACCTAGGCAGGAAGCCCAGGAGTTGGGTAGGGTCAGGCAAAAGGGAAGGGGCAAGGGGCCAAGTGCAACTTGGTTTTGGCTCGGGCCTTTGGACTTTGCAACCTCATCTTCAGGGACAAGTTATGATTGAATCTTGGTTCCAAAGCCTGAACTCGTTGGTCTGGGGACCGGCGATGTTGGTGTTGATCCTGGGCACCGGACTGTACCTGATGGTCGGGCTCCGGGGGTTCCCGGTCCGGCAACTTTGGCCTGCCTTTGTGCTGATGTGGAAGGGCCGCAAGTCTGTCGGCGAACAAGGGGATATCACCCCTTGGGGGGCGGCGATGACCGCCTTGGCTGCGACCATCGGGACCGGCAATATCGCCGGGGTGGCCACCGCCATTTTTCTGGGCGGGCCGGGGGCCTTGTTTTGGATGTGGTGCACCGCCATGGTGGGCATGGCGACCAAATATGCCGAGTCCCTGTTAGCGGTCCATTTCCGGGAAGTGGACCCCAAAGGGGACCACATCGGTGGGCCGATGTTTTACATCAAAAACGGATTGGGGAAAGGTTGGGCTTGGATGGCCACGGCCTTTGCGGTATTTGCCGCCCTGGCGGGCTTTGGGATCGGCAACATGGTCCAGGCCAACAGCATTGCCGAGCTGGCGGCCCAGGACCTGGGGCTGGCCCCTTGGATCACCGGGGTTTTGATCGCCCTGGTGGTCGGGTTGGTGCTCCTGGGCGGGGTGCGGCGGATTGCCGAGGTTTCGGGCGCACTGGTGCCGTTGATGGCGGCGCTGTACTTCGGCGGGGGCCTTTTGGTGGTGGCCATGAACCTGGACCAAGTGCCCAAGATTTTGGCCCTGGTCCTGACCAACGCCTTTACCGGGACTGCGGCAGAGGGCGGGTTCGCCGGGGCGGGGGTCTGGATGGCCCTGCGGTTTGGGGTGGCCCGAGGGATCTTTTCCAACGAAGCCGGGTTGGGTTCGGCGCCGATCGCCCATGCTGCGGCCCAGACCGACAGCCCGGTGCGCCAGGGCATGGTGGCCATGTTGGGCACCTTCATCGACACCATCCTGGTTTGTTCGGTCACCGGATTTGTGATCCTGCTATCGGGGACCTGGACTTCCGGGGCGACCGGGGCGGCCTTGAGCAGCCTGGCCTTCACCCAAACCCTGGGGGTTTTGGGCCACTATGTGGTGAGCATCGGTTTATTTTTGTTTACCTTTACCACCTTGATCGGCTGGAGTTTTTACGGGGAAAAGGCGGTGGAATACCTCTTTGGGGTCAAAGGCATCACCCCCTACCGGGTGCTTTGGATTCTGGCCATTCCCCTGGGGGCGACCGTCAAGCTAGAGTTGGTTTGGCTGATCGCCGACACCCTCAACGCCCTGATGGCCCTGCCCAACCTAGTGGCTCTGCTGGCCTTGAGCCCCTTGGTCTTCCGGCTGACCCGTGAGTGGCGGCGGTGAAACGCTTGGTTTTGTTGCTGGCAGGGCTCTGGGCGGTCAACTGTGCCTACGGTTTTGAGGGGAAGCGGGCGCTGTCCTACATCCAGGCCCAGATGGAGATGGGACCCAGGTACCCGACCAGCGAAGGGCACAAAAAGCTCCGGGCCTGGATCAAACAAACCCTGGCTCCCTTGGAGGCCAAGGTTGAGGTGGACCGGTTTTCCTACCGGGATGCCCACCAAGCGACCTACCTTTTGGAAAACTGGGTCTTTCGCTTTGCCCCGGAGGCCAAGCGGCGGATCATCCTAGGAGCCCACTACGACAGCCGCCGTTTTGCCGACAAGGACCCGGACGACCCCTATGCCCCCCTGATGGGGGCCAACGATGCGGCTTCGGGGGTAGCGGTATTGCTGGAATTGGCCCCCCAGTTGAAGGACCTGCTCAAAGGCCGGGACTTGGGGGTGGACTTGGTTTTTTTTGATGCCGAAGAGGGAGAGCTGGACCCCAAGGCCCGAGCTTGGCAGCCGATCGGCTCGGTCCACTTTGCAAAACAATTAAAACAATTTTACCCCCAACAGCCCCCTTGGTTGGTGGTAGTGGTGGACATGGTTTGTGACAAGGATTTGCAGCTCAAGATGGAGCGGTTCAGCCTCGAATCGGCCCCCAAGGAGGTCTGGAAGATTTGGGGACTCGGGGCGACCCGGTCTCCTGGGTTCATCCAAGACTATGGCTACCGAGTTTATGACGACCATTACCCCCTGATCCAAGCGGGGGTACCGGGGGTTTTGCTGATCGACTTCGACTATCCCCCATGGCACACCCAGGCGGACGTGATCGACCAATGTTCGGCGGCCAGCTTGGAAGCGGTTGGCTCGACCTTGGAGAGCTATCTCAAGGTAGCTGGCGATTGAGGTGGGCTTCGTAGTCCACCAGTTCCCGCTCATAAGTCCCGTTCATCAACGGTGAAGAAATCAGAAAATCCGCTGTAGCCCGGTTGCAAGCCATCGGCAAATTCCAAACCACCGCCAACCGCAGCAACGCCTTGACATCCGGGTCGTGGGGCTGGGCGGCCAACGGGTCCCAAAAGAAAAAAAGAAAATCCAACTTCTTTTCGCACACCATCGCCCCGATCTGGGAATCCCCGCCCAGCGGGCCGGAAATCAAGGAATGGACCTCTAAGCCTACCTGATCCCGGATCAGTTTGCCGGTGGTGCCGGTGGCGTAAAGTTCGTGACCAGAAAGGGTGCCTTTGTTGTACTTGATCCACTCCAACAAAACCGGTTTCCGGTGGTCGTGGGCCACCAGGGCTATTCTCTTGATCTTGTTAATCCTGACGCTCTTGGGATGAGGCATTCGACCTTTGGGTTTGAGTTGTCTGCCCCTTTAGGTTAGGCTGAAGCTGCTTTAGGATCAAGGCCAAAGCACAGGCCACCCCGTTTATTGCCCCCTGAGGACCGAGATGGAAGATTTTTACCGCCAAACCCTGTACCCTTGGTTGATGGACCAGGTCATGGGCGGCGAACCCTTTGCGGGGTTGCGCAAAGAATTGCTCGCTCCGGCAGCAGGCCGCATCCTGGAGTTGGGCTTGGGGACCGGCCTCAACCTGGGGTGCTACCCCCAAGGGACCACAAAAATCGAAAGCCTGGACCCCTCCAAAGAGCTGCACCAACGGGCCTTGCCTCGGATTCGTACCTGCGGCATGGAAGTGGAGCACCACTTTGGCAGCGCCTCGGCCATGCCCTTTGCAGACTTGAGTTTCGACTACATTCTTTCCAGCTGGACCCTGTGCAGCGTGTCGGACCTCTACGGAGCCTTGCGGGAGATCAAACGGGTCCTTAAAAAAGGGGGGATTTTTCGGTTCATCGAACATGGGGCCCACCCCAACCCAAAAATCAAGGCTTGGCAGGACCGGCTCAACCCCTTGCACCACAAGCTTTCGGGGGGATGCAACCTGAACCGGGACTTCCATGAAGCGCTGATGGAACAAGGCTTTTTGTTTGAAAAACTGGAATGTTGGCAGCTTGAAAGCAGCCCCGCCATCCTGGGGTACCAGTACTTTGGTACCGCAAGACGGTTGTTTTAGCGGGGGTTTCCTTGAGGTTCAGTCCCCGGAGAGTCCGGTGTCTAAGCCGTCGATGCTGGTGTGATTGTTTTTCTTTTGGTATTCTTTAATTCCCCCATCGCCTTTCTCCAAAGCCCATTCATTTAAGGCTTCCCGCTCCCCTTGGTACTCAAAGAAGGGGACCGACTCTCCACAGGAGGTCTGGACAGACTGCACCTGGATCAGGATAATTTGTCGGGCTCCGGGCAGCGGCTTGAACCTTTGGACCAGCTCGCCCCACCGGGGGTGCCTGGGGTAGAGACTTTGCCCTTGCCCATAGATTCGTAAAATCAAGGGTTTTTGGGTAAAAGAGCAGAACATCACGGTGATCCGGCCATTTTCCAAAAGGTGGGCTGCAGTTTCGTTGCCCGAGCCGGTCACATTCAAAAAGGCCACTTCGGTGGGAGAAAGGCACAAAAAGCTGTCCATCCCCTTGGGACTCAAGCTTAACCTTCCTTGGGACGGAGCGGTGGCGACAAAAAAGATTTTTTGTTCTTCAATGAAAGACTGGTGCCCTGGGGTCAGGGTGTCGAAAAAACGAGCCATAAGGCCTCCTCAAGGTTGATGAATCAGGCTACTTCAGCCAAGGCAAAGCCGTAAAGAGATTAGAGGGAAAAGCCGTTTACCTCGGGCAAAGTTTCGCTTATAGTGGCGGCTGGGGTCTGAGGAAAACCAAAGTCAATTGATCGATGCGCATTGAGAACCAAGCCCTAAAAAGGCTCTTGTCCAACAACCCTCTGGCTGAAACCTACGCCAAGGAAGCTTTCCTGAATATGGGGGAGCAGCTCGACGAAAAGTTGGCCGACTTTTTGTACGCCCAGATTCTGTCTTACTCGAAGCTGACTTCGATCAAAGACAAAATCTTTGCGGCCCGAGACATCGGGGACAAGTTGGAAGTGGCCATCGACCTGATGCCCGGATTGCCCTTTGCCGCCGCTGCGAGATTCAAAGCCGAAGGTAGGCCTGGGGCGGCGTTGCGGCAATTGCAGATCGCCGCACTCGACTCGGGGCTCAATCGCTACCGGGAAGCCCAAGGGTTCATCAACGCCTTTTTGGCCGCCGTTCCTTTTAACATGACCGCCGAAGCAATCGCCCAAAAGATGGACAAGGATTCGGGGGACGAAAGTTTTTTGCCCCGGTTCTTTTTCTCCGAATTGGCCCAGATCGGCCAGGGTTTCCTGCGGCTGCCGACCACCAGCAAACGTACGGAACTGATCGAATATTATTATCTGTTCCAGGCCACCTCCCAGATCTTCTTCCAGTTTTATTTTGAACTGCTCCTGCGGGCCCCTTCGGACCTAGTGGTCAATTTGGTGGACCGTTGTTTCAGCTACCTTTTGGCCAGCCTGCGCCGTTTTGAGATCAACCACTTTCTCCAGGCCGGGCATGGGGTTTCCGGGGAGCAGATCGAATTTTGGATTGAAAAGGATGCCGCCGCCGCTAGGCACCCCACCTTACGCAAACACATCTTCGCCTATGTCAACAACTACAGCCCCATCCTCCGTAGCGGCGAGACCCAACAAAGCCTGACCGCCACCGGACAGAGGATCCTGCAAAGCCAGATGGAATCGATCCGCAAGCTTTCGGTGGAACGGTTGACCTCTCTGCTGATCACCCTGCGCCGGTACCGGGGCAAAAACCCGGTGGTCTTTATCCTGACCCAGTTCCAACGGGGCCAAGTTGATTTGTTGGAGAAATTGGAGCAACACTTGTCCGCCAAACCGGGGGCGGAAGAAGTAGAGCTGCACAAGCTGGTCACTTCCCTGACCGCCAAGGTGCGAAACCGGGTCAAGCCCAAAGAGGGCAACGGCCCGACCGCCACCTTAAAATCCTATGAGGCCCAACGGCTCCAATCGGCCCAAAAGCGGCTGGCCGAGATGGACACCTCCAAGATGCTCAACCAGTTTAAGGTAGGCGATTACCTCAAGGAACGGTTGGCCCAGCTCTACGAACGGGCAAGGATCGAAGGGGCAATGACCAAGGACAAGATCCCTGGATACTTGGCCCAGTTTGCCGACTCTTCCTCTGGAGTCTTTACCAAGAAGAAGTTGACCTCTAAGGAACTGGCCGGTTTCGCCGCCGAGACCGAAGGGTTGATCGAAGAGATCGGGGTCAGCGGGGGCCTGAGCGCCGAAGAAGTAGCGGCCAAGAAAGAAAACGTCCAGGCCCTGACCCAAGAACTGGCCGTAGCCGAGACCGACGAGCAGAAAACCGAGATCTTGAACCAGATCGGTGGCCAGTTGATGGACACCAACAATCTGGCCGAAGAAAAGCTGCCGCCGGAGAAAAAGGATTTGCTGCGGTTTGAAAAACTCAAGGATGCCCAAATCATCCCCGTGGGCCTGGACCCCAAAAGTGCGGTGGTCACGGTGGGGCAGTTCATGTCCTTTCCCTTGGGAGACGGCCCCGCCGCCACCCCGGAAGATTGGTACAACTACCACTTGAGTTACCTGCACATTTTGTTGGATAATCACAAACTAACCCAGCAGCAACTGGATAGTATTGAAGCAGGGATAGATCGATTCGAGCGGTGTTCCTACAAAAAATATTTCGATATTTTCCCGAATGACAAGTTCGACGAATCGGTATTAAGCGCCGTTTATTCCCTTTGGGAAAACAACGGTCTTGTGCGGCTCAAGCTAAGTCAGTCCGCTTGATCACAGGAGATGGAGAGTGACCACAAGGACCCGCAGCGTCAGCATTGACGATCTGGACAGTTCGATGACGATCCAGGCCTACCTGGGTTTTGGCAAACTATACACCCCTACGACCGACCAATCCTGTGCTTGGTTGATCCACAACTTCCGTGGCTGCAAGGCCCTGGTGGAGCGGGAAGGCAAACAAGGGACCATTGGAATCGAAAAACTGCGCCCTGGGGACAGTTTGGTCCAGATCTTCGAGTTGCCCAAAGAACTGAGCAAACTCTCCAAGGTCACCGACCGCTTGGTCTCCGAGCTTAAGTCTCGGGGATTCAAGCAGTTTTTGATCCAAGAGGAAGTCAAAACCCTGCCCAGCGCCGCCCAAGAACAGGCCAAAGCGGTGGCGGCGGCCAACAAGCTGTTTGAAAAGGTCGCCGAAGCTTCTCCGGTCCGGGAAGAAGCCAAAATGGCGGTGGAAAACATGCTGGACAATGCCCGGGGCGGCAAGATGGACACCTCCGATGTGCTCCGGTACGTCAACCATATCTGCGATTCGGGAACTTCCGAAGCCTTGAGCGCCATGGTCAGCCTCAAACAGAGCGACCAGACCTACGCCCATTGTGTGGACGTAGCGGCCATTTTCCAACAGGCCTACACCGAACTCTTGAACATCAGCAGCCGCAAGAGTGTCTTCAAGGACCCCAAGGAACTGATGCTCGGGGCCTTTATGCACGACTTTGGCAAATCCAAGGTGCCCAAGGACGTGTTGGATTCAACGGTTCGTTTTGAACGGGATTCCAAGGAAATGAATCTGCTCCAGTCCCACCCGGTTTTTGGGGCCGAACTGCTGGGCCACATGGGCCTGCCCGATTACATCGTCAACATGGCCCATTACCACCACGTCAAGATGGATCCGGGGATGAAGAGCTGCTACCCCCCGGTCACCTACGACAAGGTGATGTTCGAGACCAAGTTGCTGGCCCTGGTGGACATCTACCAAGCGTTGGTGGGCAAACGGAGCTACAAGAAGTCCTGGACCCCACCCGAAACGGTGCGCTACCTGGGGACCTTGGCCGGGGTGGAGTATGAAGACGAGATGTACGGTTATTTTGTCCAGGTGATGGGCAAGTACCCCAAAAGCAGTCTGGTCAAGCTTTCCGACGGCCAAGTGGGCTTTGTGATGAACGTGCCCCGGGACAAAACCAAGCTGGACCGCCCGCAGGTGGCGATTGCCCAAAATGCCGCCGGGGAAACCTTGGAGCACAACGATCTGGTGGACCTGACGGTGATCCAGGACTTGGCGATCATCGGCGAACTGGACGCACAGGATGTCTTTGGGCAACATGCCTTGGACGTTTTTTGCAAGCTCAACGTAGCCTAGCGCTTGACTCCCCCCCCCCCGGCCTTGGGGCCGAGGGGGCGCTGCCGGGCTAAAAGGGTTTATGCTTTTGGTAATAACTCTGCCATTTGGGCAGACTCATAAACTCCAAGGCACCTGAATCGTAGTTCATCAGCACCCAGCCTTCCGCTTGGTCCTTGAGCTTCACCAGCTTTTCCAGTTCCTCGTTGTCGAGCATTTCCGGATCTTCCACCAGCTCTCTCCAAAGCTCAAATTCCAATTGAACCATCCAACGGTCGCTGTAGTACTTGTTGGACAACTTGGCCATGTACTCGGCCAGGTTTTGGGCAAATCCTTTGATCTCCATTTCCTCCTCCATAGGGGTTTGGGCTAGGGCGATTCTAGGGGGGTCCTTTCTTTTTGTCCATCCTAGAACCACCGTTTGTCCCGGCTTTCCTCTCCATATTTAGATATTTTTTACTTCCCATTATATCCAAATATGCTACTCTGACAACAGTTCAAGTACCAACGCCAGTTTAGGAGGCAACAATGAGACGTTACATCACCATGGGAGCCCGGATCCTTTTGGGTCTGATTTTTACCCTGACCGGTCTCAACGGCTTTTTTAACTTCATGCCCGCCATGGCCGGGATGCCCGAAGGAGCGATGAACTTCATGGGCGCTTTGGCGGCCACCGGCTATTTTTTCCCGCTGCTCAAGACTTTTGAATTGGTTTCCGGGATCCTGCTGCTTTTTGGCCGGTACGTCCCCTTGGCCCTCTTGTTTTTGGCCCCGATCACCCTCAACATCCTAGCTTTCCACCTCTTCCTGGCTCCTTCGGGGCTGCCGGTGGCGGTCCTGGTGGTAGGTTTGACGATCCTCAACGGTTACTTGCACTTTGATGCCTACCGGCCCCTTTTTGCCACCGACCAGGAAATTGAAGAAGTCCACGAGCTTTTGGTCCACCACCGGCCTCATGCCGTTTGAAACATCACCAAAACCGCCCCAAGGAATCCGGTGGAACCTTGGGGCCTAGCCTGGGGGGTGAAAATGGATTTGATCGAATCCCCCGGTTCTGCTAACCCTAGCCCCTGAGTGTTGTTTCCCCTGGGGCTCTGCCGATGCGTTATGCCAAAACCGAATCCCAAATTTTTGTTTCCCTGGAGCCAGGGGAAGCCGTCCAAGGTTCCTTGGTGGCCTTGGCCACAGAGTTGGGCCTGGGGGCCGCTTGGGTCCAGGGGATCGGGGTGATCGACCGGCTGGAGCTGGGCTTTTACCAACGGGAAACCCGAGACTACAAGACCCAACGGTTTGACGGCGACTTTGAAGTCCTTACGTTGGTTGGAAACCTTTCGACCAAAGAAGGCGCTCCTTTTTTGCACCTCCACGGAAGTTTCTCGGGGCCGGATTTTTTGGTCCGAGGAGGCCATTTTCTGGGCGGCCAAGTGTCGGTGTCCGCCGAGTTTGTGTTGCAACCTTCCAGCCTGCCGATCCAAAGAAAGTACTCCCCCCAATCAAACCTCTTTCTCTGGGACCTGTAGGTTGAAATGAAATCCTTCCGCCTTTGGGCCGCCCTTGGGTTAAGCCTCCTGCTCAGCGCTTGCAGCGCCCCCAAACTCGACCTCGCCACCGGTACCGACCCGAACCTGATCGAACGGGCGCAAGCTGGGGACCCGTACGCCATGGGGGTACTGGGGGCCAACTACCGGCGGGGAGAGGGCCTGGTCCGGGACTATGAAAAAGCCCGACTTTGGTTGGAACGCTCCGCCGCCAAAGAAAACCCCATCGGCCTTTACAACTTGGCCATCCTCCACAAGGAAGGCACCGGCCTGCCCCCCAACCCCGCCAAGGCCCAAGAGCTGATCCTCCGTTCCCTGCCCGGTCTCCAAGCCTCGGCTAAAGAGGGTGATGCCCGAGCGATTTGCAAACTGGGATACCTGTACGAGATTGGCTGGGGCCTGCCCAAGGACCCCAAACTGGCCTTCGATTCTTACCTCGCCGCCGCCAACCAGGGTTTTGCCCGTGCCCAGGACAACCTGGGGCTGATCTACCAGTGGGGCTCTACACCAAACCCCGAAGAAGCGGCAAAGTGGTTCCAAAAAGCGGCCGCCCAAGGGTTCGCCCGATCCCAGGCCAATTTGGCCCGGCTGTATGAGCTGGGCTTGGGAGTCCCCAGAGACCTGGGTTATGCGATCTGGCTGTACCAAATTGCCGCCGAACGGGGCAGCTCCCTAGCCCAAAACCGGTTGGGCAGTCTGTACGAGACCGGCGAAGGGTTTGACCGCAACTTTCACGAAGCCTACAAGTGGTACTCCAAGGCCGCCGAAGACGGTTTTGCCCCGGCGATGTTGAACCTTGGGCACCTCTTTGAAACCGGCCGGGGGGTTCCCAGCGACCCCAACTTGGCCTTTTTCTGGTACCTCAAGGGGATGCAACAGGCAGAGGAACAGGCCAAAGACCGGATCAACCTGCTCTTGGAAAACCTCGCCGACCAACGAAAAACCCTCGACCTCCGGGGCATGAAGCTCTCGGGCTTGAACCTCAAGGGGCTCAATTTTTCGGGTGTGGACTTCAGCGGGGCGGAGCTCGCCGGGGCCGACCTCAGCTGGGGACAATTCAAGGGCACCTTGTTGGTTGGGGCCAATCTGGAGGGGGCCAACTTAAGTTTTGCCCTGCTTCGTTCCGCCAACCTGGAGGGGGCCAACCTCAAGGGGGCCAACCTGACCCAAACCCACTTGGCCCAAGCCAACCTGACCGGGGCCAATCTCACCCAGGCCCTTTTGGCCGGGACCCTGCTGCCCGGTGCCAACCTCAGGGGAGCCAACCTCACCAAGGCGGAGGCCCAAGAGGTCAACCTGGAAGGGGCGAACCTCGCTGAAGTCACAGGACTACCCGAGGCCTGGAAGGCCGGGGTGAACAAAGAAGGCCGTTGGAGCGCCGTCAACCGGTAAAAAAGCGAAAAAAACAGTCCCACTAGGAGTCCGTTGCACAGGTTCGATTCCAGATTCCCTGCTCCAGGACCGATGGTTTTTCTCGGGCAAACCGGTCTTGTTCTGCTTTGCGCAGTCCTATTTTCCCCGTTTTGGGGGGCTTTGCCCAATTTTTGGGCAGACTACTCCCTATGAAATCAATCCAACAGCCCGTTTGAGGTTGTAAGCGAACCCATTCAGGTAGAATTCCAATTCTGAGGTGGCCGGGTTTGTTTGGACAACTTGAGACCGGGTTTAAGCTCTGATCCGGTTTAATCTGTCGAAGCCTCAAGAGGCCTCTTTAATCCTGAGAAGTTCTCCGTACACTTGATTCGGTGTCCTCCCCCGTGGGCTTGGTGTGGCCGCTCAGAGTTGTAGAACTCGAACCAAGCTTTCAGTCCCCTCCGCAGGTCTGCCCCGCCTTCAAAAGCCTGCAGGTACAGATACTGGTATTCACGGTCCACCACAGGCGTTCAACCAGAATGTTATCCTGATAGCGCCCTCGGCCATTCATGGCTTTAAAATCAGGTTTATACTGTTGGCGTTTGTTGCTCATCCTTCCTCCTTCTTGGAAGACGATCGGAGCTTAACCGATCGTCCAAATTTTGACGACCACCTCACCTGTACAACATTATCTCTGTAGGGATTTGGTTCAAGGGCAGCACTTTGTCCGCAGCTCCAATTGCTATCGCCTCCTTGGGCATTCCAAACACAACACACGAACGTTCGTCTTGGGCGACAGTGGGGGCACCGGCGGCTTGCATCTCCTTTAAACCTCGGGCACCATCGTCCCCCATACCGGTTAAAATATAACCAACCGAATTTTTTCCCGCACTTTGTGCTACCGACCGGAACAACACATCCACTGAAGGCTTGTGGCGATTGACCAAGGGGCCATCGACAACCTCAACATAATACTGTGCACCGTTACGTTTGAGCAGCATATGCTTCCCCCCCGGAGCAATCAAGACGGTCCCGGGCAGCACCCGATCACCGCTCTTGGCTTCCCGAACGTTGACCTCACACAACCCATTAAGCCTCTGGGCAAATTGTGCGGTGAATTTTCCCGGCATATGTTGGACAATGACAATCCCTGGTGCAGTGGCTGGTAATGCTCTGAGCAGTACCTCCAAGGCTTGGGTGCCCCCAGTTGAAGCCCCAATGGCAATGATGTGTTCAGTGGTTTTGCTCAAAGGCTGGGCGTTGGCTGCTAAAATTGCATCGGCACAGAGTTTTGGTGGTGGGGTGAGGTGTTTGGGACTGAGATTGGCCAGGTTTGCTTTTGCTGCGGCCTTAACCGCTTGGACCAAATCTCCGGCGGAATCCTCCAAAAAGTTTCGTAGCCCCATTTTGGGCTTTGTGACGATGTTGACTGCACCTGCGGCGAGAGCTTGCATCGTTGTCTCTGCCCCCTTTTCGGTCAAGGTGGAACAAATGACGACCGGGGTTGGGTGCTCGGACATGATCTTTTTCAAAAAGGTGATTCCGTCCATCCGAGGCATTTCGATGTCCAAAACTATGACATCCGGCCATTGGGCTTCCATGCGTTTTATGGCAAAAAGCGGATCGGAGGCAGCTCCAAGGATACTGATCCCCGGATCAGCTCCCAATACCTCTGCGAGTACTTGCCTAACTACAGCTGAGTCATCAACCAGCATTACCTTGATTGGCATGGCTTTTCTCCCAACTGGAAAGTTTTTTGTTTTTTCAGCCAAACCGAACCATTCCAAAGCTCAAGGTAAATTCGACGGTGAAATCCTCCCCCAACATCCGCAGCTTGGACTAAAAACCCTTGGCGACGTAATAATTCCTGGCCGGTCAGTACATTGGAGCCAGCAACATCAAAATGGGGGTGGGTCCCCTTTTGCCTCAAGAACATGGTGCCCCCTCCAAAGAGTTTGACTTGGTATTCCTCTGGCTTGGTGTGATTCTCCCGAATTCGCTCTAGAAACCAGAGGATCACCTCGTCTGCATAATGGCCCAGGGAAGAGGCTTGTTTATTCCCCCTTGTAGGCGTTGTATAATGGCACATTCCCCCCAACTGCTTTTCCAGGTGCCAAAAGGTAATCGCCACACAAGAACCCAACAGGGTATGGATTCTCTGCCTGCCTCCGCCAAAATAATGTTCACCTGGCTGTAGGTGTAACTCGTTCACCTGTTTGTCTGGAGAAGGAGGGATCATGGCTTTTGGTAGATCGAGGGGGCCAAGGATTGCACCTCCTCGGAAATCCCGTTGAGGGTCTCCGAATGCCCAACGATCAGGAACCCCCTGGATTTTAACCGACGGACCAAATTGGAGACCACCGCTTTTTTGGTTTCTTGGTCGAAATAGATCAAAAGGTTTCGTAAAAAAATGACATCAAAACTTCCCAGGTGGTTGAGGTCATCTTTGAGGTTGGCGTGGAAGAATTGGGTCCGCCGTTGGAGTTCAGGTGAAATCAAGAAGGTCCCCTCCTGGTTGCCAACCCCTTTGAGGCAGTATTTGGCTAAATAAACCGGTGGAATGTGACTGGCTCGCTCCAATTCGTAATGCCCGCTCCTCGCCTTTTCCACGACCCTGGAGCAGAGGTCGGTTCCGATGATTTCCCAGGAGTGCTGGGGAGCGAACTCAGCCAAAACCATGGCCAGGGTATAGGCTTCTTCCCCAGAAGAGCTGGCGGCACTCCAAAACCGTTTCGGTCCGGTTGTCCAATGGGGCAACACCTCTTCTTGGAGAAATTCAAAATGTTTAGGCTCTCTAAAAAAAAAGGTTTCATTGGTGGTCAAGAGATCTACCGCAACCTGCAACTCCTCACTTTCATCTTCGTAAAGGAGGCGAAAGTAGTCTCCATAGCTTGCCAGCCCGTAGTGTTTGAGTCGCTTGGCCAGTCGCCCACTGATCAGCGCTTTTTTAACCGGTGCCATGTGAATGCCTGCGGTTTGGTAGATCATTTTTTGGAACAAGCCAAACTCATGATCGGTCAGCTGGGGTAGGTCCATAAGAGTTTTTTAGCCCCAAGGGCAAAAAGTATTGGGAAGCTGCCCGAGGGGTGGTGACCCTTTTCCCCTCGGGCTCTGGCTTTACTCCACCTCTACCAAACCTGTGGTTTGGTTGGCCAAGGACAGGTCTTCCACGGAAAGCACTTTGTCCACATTGAGGATGATCACAAAATTCCCATTGATTTTGCCCATCCCCAGGATAAAGGCGGTCCGAATGTTGGTCCCAAAGTCAGGTGCCGGTTCAATCTCCGAGGCGGGGATCTCCAAGACCGCAGAAACCGCATCTACCACCATCCCGATGTCTTGGCGCCCTTCGGTGGTGGTCACCTCAATGATCACAATACAGGTCCGTTTTGTGACCTCGCTGGAGGTCCCGCCGAACCTTGCGGACAGGTCCACCACCGGAACCACCGACCCTCGCAGATTGATCACCCCTCGGATGAACGAAGGAATCATCGGCACCGAAGTCATTTGCCCGTATTCTAGGATCTCCTTGATGTTGAGGATTCCAATGGCAAACATCTCCTTGCCCAAGGTAAAGGTCAGGTACTGACTTTCATCCATCTGGCCTTCTACTGTGGAGGCGGACAAACGCTCGTTTTGGGTTGACATGTTGGCCTCCTAAAACCGGGTGAATTCTTGGTTGTTGATCGGCTCTTGGGCAACCAACCCCGGATGCCAGCCGGTTTCAGCCGAATGGGCCGCTTTCCCCAAGGGTTTTTTGGTTGAAAGGGCCGGGTGGGCTGCTAAAGGCTGGTGGTCTTCACTATGAAATTCACCGTGGTTGCGGGCTGAATGTCCGAAGTTCCCATGAACCTGGGCCGTTTCGGCATGGCTTTTGGAAGCCAAACCGGCCTCTTGGCCGTGGCCCACTTTAAAGAAGCTCATCAAGGTTTGCAGTTGTTCTGCTTGACTGCTCATCTCTTCTGCGGTTGAAGCCAGTTCTTCGGCGGAAGAGGCGGACTGTTGGGTTACCTTGTTCAACTGGTCCATGGCGTTGTTGATTTGGCTGACCCCTGAGGCCTGTTCTTCGGAAGCGGAATTGATCTCTTGGACCAAGTCACTGGTTTTTTTGATGCTAGGTACAATCTCGTCTAAGAGTTTCCCGGCTTTTTCGGCCAATCCAACACTGCTCTTGGCTACTTCGCCGATCTCTTGGGCGGCGACTTGGGAACGTTCGGCCAGCTTCCTGACCTCGGCGGCTACCACCGCAAAGCCCTTGCCGTGTTCACCCGCCCTTGCCGCTTCAATGGCGGCGTTCAGGGCCAACAGGTTGGTTTGGTAGGCAATGTCATCGATGATCCCGATCTTATCGGCAATGGACTTCATGGCCAAAACAGTTTGCTTGACCGCTTCCCCCCCCTCGTCTGCTTCTTTGGCGGCCTTGGCAGCCATGCCGTTGGTGACCTTGGCGTTTTCGCTGTTGCTGTTGATCGAAGAGGCCATCTGTTCGATAGAACTGGAGGTTTCCTCCACACTGGCTGCTTGTTCACTGGACCCTTGGCTCATGTTCTGAGCGGTGGCGGAGACCTCCTCGGAGGCGGAAGACAAGGCATTGGCCGCTCCTCGCACCTCGCCGATGGTTTGGGCGAGCTTTTCGATCATGCCCCTCATGGCCGCCAACAGGCTGGTGGTGTCGCCCTTGCGCAGCTTGGCCTCCACCGTCAGGTCACCGGCGGCCACCAAACGCACCACTTCCGCCGCATAGTCCGGCTCTCCGCCGATTTTACGGATCACCCCCAAAGTGATCCAAAAGGCAACAAAGGTACCAACCAAAACATTGATCAAACTGATCCCTACAACTAATTTCAGGCCCTGGGAATACATTGCCGCTGCCTCTTCCCGAGCCTCAGCTCCACTTTTTCTGGCTAGTTCGAGCAGTTTTTCGATATTTTCGGTCATGGCCAAATAATACTTTCTCTCTTCTCCCTGTAAAAGCTGCCGGGCTTCTTCGTTTTTATTCAACCGAGACAGTGCCAACATTTGTTCGTGCAAAGAGTCATAGGACTGCATGTTTTTAGTGTACTCCTCAAACAATGCTCGAACGTCGGGTGTGGCGATCAAATCATCGTATTCGGACTCGATGGTGTCTAATTGTTTTTGGTATTCCGCCATTTCTTGCTCAACTTGCTGCATGCTCTGTGGGTCAAGCGACAAAATGTGCCGAAATTCGGTGATTTGGAAATCTGAATGGAGAGTGTTGATAGCCCCCAGGCGACGGATGCTAGGCATCCAGCGGTTGGCAAGTTCAGCAGCAATCTCGTTCATTTTTGAAAGTTCAACTAAGGCAAAAGCACCCAAAATCCCCATCAAGACCAAAACGATCCCGAATCCCATTCCTAAACGGGTGCCCATTTTCATTTGGCTAAACATCTTGTCCTCCCTGTTGTTTTATTGAACTTAAACCGCTGCCTGAAGGCTTCGGTTCTCGGTGGAAGTCACCTTTTGCACCAATCCTGGGATATCCAGGATCAGCGCCACTTCTCCATTGCCTAGAATTGTGGAACCTCCGATTCCCTGGACCTGGGTAAACAGTCTTCCCAAGGGTTTGATCACCGTCTGGAGTTCCCCCACCAAACGATCCACTACCAATCCGGCCTTGTTCCCCCCAGACTGGACCACTACGACACTGGCACGACGGGGCGGAGTGCCTTTGACCTGGAACAAGTCCCGCAGCTGGATCGTTGGCAAAACCAGCCCCCGGAGGTTAAGGTATTGCCGGTTTCCTTGGAGACGGTTTTTGGCCTCGCTGAGTTCCACACACTCCTGGACCATCTCCAGAGGAATCACATAAGAAAAATCTCCAACCGCAACCTGGAATCCATCGATGATTGCCAAGGTCAGGGGCAGACGGATCCGGCAGGTGGTCCCCTGTCCCGGTAGGCTTTCCAGGTCCACCGTACCCCGCAACGCAGAGATGTTCCTTTTTACCACGTCCATGCCCACCCCTCGGCCCGATAGATTGGTCACAGCTTCAGCGGTAGAAAACCCAGGGGCAAAAATCAGGTGGTTGATTTCCGTTTCACTTAGGTTTTGGCCCTCTTGGACCAGCCCTTGGGCAATCGCTTTTTTCAGGATTTTTCCTCGGTTCAGCCCCGCCCCGTCATCGGAAACCTCAATCACGATACTGCCTGAATCATGGTAGGCGTTGAGCTTTAAGGTCCCCTTGGAGGGCTTCCCGGACTTTTGCCTCTGTGAGGCCGACTCGACCCCATGGTCAATGGCGTTTCTTACCAAGTGCATCAATGGGTCGCCGATTTTTTCCACTACCGTTTTGTCCAACTCGGTCTCGGCACCGGTGATGACCAAATCGATTTCCTTGCCCAGTTCTTTGGACATATCCCGGACCACCCGTTGGAACTTGTTGAAGGTGGCTCCAATTTGTACCATCCGCAGTTTAAGAGCAGCATCTCTGGCTTCTTCAACCAAATCCGCCAGCGTAGAAACCGACTCTATCAAGTCGGCATCCCGAGTGTTTTGGGCCCGCAGTGAGGCTCCAGCGCCGGCAATCACCAACTCACCAATCAAGTTGATCAAAAGGTCCAACTTTTCCGCATCCACCCGGATCAAATGGGCTTCCTTGGATTTGTTTTCTTGGACTTGGGCCTGTTTGCCCAAAGCAGCATCAACCAAAGGCTGCAGGCTGACTCCAGTCTCGGCGACCAGAATGTCCCCCAATGGGCTGTTGATCGACTGAGCCTGCTTTTCGGTTTGGATTTGCAACGCCTCTTCCAGTTCTCGTCGGGTCAGGGAACCGCAGCGAACCAGGATTTCTCCCAACCGGAGATTTTCTTCCGGCAGCTCTTCAATCAATTTGGTGTATTCCGAAATACGGCTTCTAGGCGGTAGGATATGGATCTGGCTGTCTGCACGGACAAAGCCAAACACCTCTTCTAAGGTTTGTTTGTCCACCTCTCCCTGGAAAGCGATTTCAAACCCCAGGTAGCAGTTTTCGGGGTCCAACGCTTCAAGTGCCGGTAATCCGTCGTCCAAGGTTTGGATCTGGAGAATTTGGCCCAACGTGGAAAGGTACCGAATGAACGAAAGGGGGTCCATTCCGTCTTTAAGAGAATTGCGACCAAAACGAAGGGAAAGATGCCATGCTCCATTGGAGACTTCCCCTTCCGATGGAGAGGTTTGTTGTGCCGGTACCTGTGGCGGTGTTGGCGGTAAGGGAGATTTTTCTTGGACCTTTGCCCCAAAAGCTTTTAACCGGGCGGTCAGCGTTTCTCCCCGGAGCTTAAGCGAGTCTTGCTCCTCTGGGCTGCCCTGGTTTTCGATCTGCCCTACCAACGCTTTGAGGTGGTCATGGCATTCCAAGAGAGCCGCATTCAAATCAGCGCTGGTTAGAAGTTCCCCTGCCCGCAAACCGTCAAGAAGACTCTCAACTCCGTGAGTAAAGGAGACAATCCCCTCCAACCCAAAAAGGCCAGCGGAGCCCTTGATGGTGTGGGCGGCCCGGAAAATGGAGTTCAAATTTTCTGGTTTGTTTTCTCCTTGTTCCATCTGCAAAAGCCCTTCCTCCATTTCGGTGAGAAGTTCGTTGGCCTCATTGATGTAGGTGTCCAAAGCTGAATCGTAGTTCATACCTGCCCCCCTTGGATGGCACCGGTGGCGGATGGGGTTTTAAAAAATTGCTTTAAATTGACCAGGCGAAAAACCTCAGTAGCAAAGTCGCTAAGGGCACCCAACCGCAAAGTTTTCTGCTGCCTCCCCGCTTGTTTACAAGCCGACAACAAAAGCTGGATCGCTGCGCTGTCCATTTCGTTCACCTTGGAAAGATCCAATTCCAGCTCGGCGGAATCGTCCAAAAAGGCCAAAAGAAAATCTCTAATCGCATTGGCATTGTAAATGGTTAAGTCCCCTTCAAGAAAAGCGACCAATCCATTTCCCTTCTTCTCGATTCGCATCATTGCCGTCTCCGTTAAAAAGATCATGGAAGCACCAGCTTCTCCACCGCCTCTATCACCTGTTGGGGGACAAAGGGTTTGACGACCCAGGCTTTGGCCCCTGCTGCCTGTCCTTCGGCCTTTTTCTCGGCCTGAGATTCGGTGGTTAACATGATGACCGGCGTGAATTTGTAGTTTGGATGGACTTTTACTTCCTTCAAAAAGCTGATCCCATCCATAACGGGCATGTTAACATCGCTGATGATCAGGTGGACTTTGTCACCGTTGAGTTTGCCGAGGGCATCTCTGCCGTCACAAGCCTCCAGGACCTCGTAACCCGCTCCTTTGAGGGCGATGCTGACCACTTGGCGTAGGGAGGCAGAATCGTCCACAATCATGATCGTTTTGGCCATGGTTTTCTCCAGCTAGAAAAAAGTTATCCCTTGGTCGGTAGGGTGTTGAGAGAGTTTCCCAAAGTGGGCAACATGTTGCTCAAAGGTTGCGTAACTTTGGGTCATTTTTTCCAACCAAGCCTTTGCATCTAGCGGCTCAACAGGCTCCCCACTTTTGTAAGCCGTGATCTGGGCCCGCAACGCCGTTGCCAACTCCCCGATGTTGTCTCGCACCTGTCCTAAAATTTGACTGGTCCTGTCTTGGAACTGTAGCTCGACCAACATGGACTCGATCTCCTGGCAGATCCCTTCCGCTTGTTTTTGCATGGTCTCGGCCGAGTCGGTCAAATCCATCACAATTTGGTTGAAGGTGCTCATCACGCCTTCAATCTGCTCCTCAGAGTATTTTAAAATCCTCGCATCCTGGCTGGTTTCCTGTTGGGCGGAGCCAACGGTCTTTGAAATTGATTCTGAAATGTAATCAATCGTTTGAACCATGTCTTTTCCGGTATCTGCGGCATGGTTTGAAAGTGCCCTGACCGATTCTGCAACCACAGCAAAACCTCGCCCTGCGATTCCGGCTTTCGCCGCCTCAATGGAAGCATTAAACGCCAACAGGTTGGTTTGCCTGGCGATCACTCCGACCTCTTTGGTCATTTGTTTGAGCTGTTCGGTATGCTCAGACAACCGCAATACCTCGTTGAGCATTTTGATACGCTCCAACTGGGTAGCTCGAAGTGAATCCACCACCCCCTGTAACACCTCTTCGCTGTGAGTAAAAAACTCTACCGCCCGTTTGTTTTCTCCACCAAAACTCGCTTGCCTGGAAGCGGCAATGGTTGCATACAGTCGCTCTACCAGCGAGGCAAAACGTTGGGCAAGTTCTGCGATGGCGGTTTCGGTTTGTTTTCGTGCGGTCTCCACCTGCCTGGACCAAATGGGGATCACGTCGGCACAAAGCAGCGGAAGTGCAGAACACTCCTGGTGCAATCGTTTCATCTGGACCTGCTGAGCATTGCCAATTTGTTGGACCCTACTTTGGTGGTGGCTCCAGGCCCACCAACCGGCAGCGACACCAAAGGCCACCAATGGGCCTCCAAACAAAAACGCCTTCAGTCCAGGCCCCTCAGACCAAAACCATGAAATCCCACCAAAAAGCCCCACCAAGAGGGGGGGGAGAAAAAAATCCACACTCTCGGACTTTTGTCCTAGGGGTATCTGCTTTTGGTACTTCGGTTGCTGGAGTTTCATCATTCCCCCATGACTGGTCTATTTGCTTGAGAAGGCAAAATGCTCGTCAACAGCGGAGAGCCCATATAATCGTTTAACGCCAATCGTGGTTCCAGCTCGGTTGAGTAAAGAGTGTCCATGACTTCAAAGAGCCGGTCCCGCACTTTCCGAAAAAGAAAAAGTTGGGTGTCCAAGTTTTGCGGTAAATAGTTCGGCTCTTCCAGTCCGAAATGGACCCGGTGGGTCACACATCCCGGGAATGTCAAACAATCGGTCCGGGCGGAATGGCTTAAAGTGACAAAATAATCAAAATGTTCCCCGAAAAAATGATCCACTTTTTTAGTTTGGTGACCTAACAAAGAATACCCTTTTTCATGCATCACACGGATTGCAAATGGATGAATTGCCGCTGTAGGCTTCGTTCCAGCGGAAATTACGTTCAGCCGTTTGTCTAGGGTCCCTAGGTAGGCTTCTGCGATTGGACCGCATACGCTGTTGGTTCCACAGACCAAAAATACCTTCATGGCAACCTCCTTAAAACTAAAGTTTGGTGGTCTAATGTAATCCAAAACTGTTTTTCCCCCATACACCACCAGTACTGTTAGGTTTACTTGAGTTCACCAAACGCCAACGCAAGGAAGAAAAGAGCCCAAAGCAGCCCACCTGAAAAGGAAACCGGACAAAAGGGCTGTAAGGTTTTTGGTTGTTGGATACCCTGACTCCAGGGCTAACCACATCAAATAAATGTTTTACAAGGACGGACTTTGGAAATCGTTTTTCTGAATTCCCGGAGACCGCAGAGCCTCGTGTTGGAACTCTGCCCAATCCGAAAGATCATTGATGCTTTGGACCAGATTTTTTACGGGCAAGGGGGCAAAACCGACCCAATGGTCAGAGTTACAAATACTTTCCAAAACCGGTTTTTCGATCAACGCAAAAGGCCGCAGGTTTTTGCACAAAAACTCTTGTAATATAAGTTCTTTATCTGAATTTTCAATTGCTTCCAACAAACAGAAATCTGGATCTATTTCCAATAAGCGGTCCGCCACGGATTCTTGTTCTGCTCGGCAATGAAAGCAAAAAAGCCGCGGCTGTTCCAACAGGCGCTCAATCGCCGAGACCGCAGTTGGTTGGTCACTGATGACAAGTACTTTGATCATGCCTCCTCCAATGATGAGCGCTAAAGAGTTAGCTGTTATCGCAACAAAACGGTTCTTACTGTCTCTCTTTGCTCTTTTTTTGAGGGGGCAAGTTGTGACCGACAAAAAACAAAATTTTCAGAGTACCTGATTCTGTCCCTTTTAACTTCGCCCCAGCAGCTTTTTTTAATCCCACCAAGTTGGTCCAAGTTCCAACTTTTCCTGTTCGGAAATCCCAAAGGGAGAAGAGAAGGCAGGCAAAAATTCGAGAACTTTTTTGAGCAAAGGCTCCAAACGGTCTTCCTTCTTCAAGTATGCCTGGGTACTCCAAACCACAGGGCTTCTGCGGTAAAAGTCGGAGTTGGTGTAAATCAACACCGGTAACATAGGGAACAGCTTTTTGATTCTTGGAATGGCCACCAGTCCGTTCTGGTAGGGCAGGTCCAATTCCAAAAGGACTAGATCAAAGTGTTTTTGTTGCAGCCGAACAAAACCCAAGACAGCGTTGTCCACTACCTCCAACTCCAATTTTGCGGCGGCAAAAAGCTTTCTGACCTGGTTGGCGAGGAATACATCGCCGTCAATCATCAAGATTTTCTGTCTCATGGCGACCTCCTTATTTTAGATTGAAAGTGCCGCTTGTGTGCTCATCGGAACAACGGTAGGTAGGAGATTAGAATTAACCCACAGCTGGGGACATTCACTTTGAGGAACCAAATGTACCCTAAAGGTGGTTCCAATTCTGATGTCTTCCACCAGCTCAATATGCCCCCCCAGCATCTTGAGCAGTTCAAGGCAAAAACAAATTCCCAAGCCATGGCCATTGGGATTGTTGCTTTTTGCTTGGCCAGAAAGGAGTTGGTTCCACTGGTGACGTTTTAACCCCGGCCCGCTGTCTTCAACCAAAATGACCCCATAGTCTGCATCTGAACCTACGGTAACCCAGTCTCCCATCTCACAGGCTTGAATGGCGTTTTGTACCAGATTGGAAAGAATGGTTAGGGTCACCTCCCGGTCAGTATGGACCGTGTTCCCCGGTGAAATTTGGTTTCTTAGATTGATCCCCCTTAGTGCGGCATAGGGCCGGAGCGGGCGCATGAGCTCCTCGACCAGCTGGTGGAGGTCAATTTCCTTATAACGGAGGTGAAGCCTGCCGTTTTGGAACCTTTCTTTGTCCAACATCCGGTCCACTTGATCCGAAAGGCCCAAGATCCCGTCAACAGCGGATTTAAGAAGACTTCGGTGTTGGGGATGCATGACTGCGTCTTTTTCTACGATTCGCTGGCCGACCGCAGCAAAGGAATAGAGTGGTGCCTTCAAATCATGGGCGACTTGGGAAAGCAACCGTTGGAATCCTCCGGAGGTAGCCTCCAGTTTGGTGGTATTTTTTTTCCGGCGGTCCAGGAGTTTGGTCCAAATCATCCAACTGTTCCCGCCGCTTTCAGCATCGTTGCCCATGCCGACCAAGCGAAGCAGTCTGAACTTCAAAACATCCGGATCCAGGGCGTGATAAGTGAGGTCAAACCGCTCTGCTTTGGAATGGGCCAGCCGACCAAAATGGGTGGATTCGCCATACAAGAAGAGAGTCGGGCATTCCAGGCAGGGAAGTTCCTTTTCCTCATCCAGGTCCACAATGGCCACATTTCGCCCCTCTTGGCATGACACCAAAGCCAGGTCCGCAAAATTGGAATGAAATTGGACTGACCATTCGGGGCCGGACAGAAGTTCCTCCCACTGGTTTGATTTAATTTTGGTCTTCCCGCAAATCAAGACGGCGATTTTCTCGTTCATGGCTTCTTCTCCCTAACACGTGAGTGGTTTATTCCCTTGGTAGGATACTACGCTTTAAAAAATGGAGAATAGAATGGGCAAAGACGCTCAATCTCTTGGGAGAGAATCCCAAAGGGGTAAAAAATCGTTAAAGTGATCGTATAACTAATACAGTTAAATACGACTTTTTGGAGCAGAGAGGCTACTGGGCATGGAGTGGGAGGGAACCGGGACTTTGTCCTAGGAGTGCCCTAGGAGGCGAAGGTGATTAACGAGGGGCAACGATAGGGAGTAGGTTCTGGTTAAGGTTTGCACAAGCCCATAAAATAAGGGTTTGAATATTTTCAAACCCCAGTTTCTGTCGGAGAGCTCCTTGGCGCTGGTAAACGCTTTTGCAACTAAGGTTTAGCTGCTGGGCAATTTCTTTTGGGGAAAAACCAAACGCTAAAAAGCTAAGCAATTCAATATCCTTCAATGACAGCAAACTCGAGTGATTCGATCGCTCCAGGTCAACGCTTTCCAGGGAGGGGGCGTAACAATCCAGGACCTCCTTACGATAAGGACAGTCTAAAAAACGCTTTTGGCTGATGACTGCTTTGATGGCTTCAACCAATTGCTGGTCAAGCAGATCTTTGGGAATGTATCCTCTAAAGCCCAGTTCAAAGCAGTAGCTTATCCATTGAATTCCAGGCAACCCGCACAAAACCAGGACCGGGATTTCGGTTGCCGGCAAAAGGGTTGCCAATTGTGGCAGAAACCCTTCTTTTCCAGTATCAACACCCCAGATCACGGCATCAAACCGCTCGTTCCGAAGTAGTTCAAAGGATTCCCCCTCTTTGGAACTCAGCCGCAAGTCGGCGGCCCAAAGGGATTCAAGGAGTCTCTTTTGGACCCCGGCCAAAAAAATGGGGCTGGGGTCCACTACCAGAAGGTGGAGCATCGGCACCTCACTCCAAAGGCCATAAAAAAAAGAAAAGACAGGAAGAACCCGTTGTTAAGGAACAGTCAACCCAGCCCTCACCGCCATTCGGACCAATTCTAAGGTTGAGCGGAGGTTCAACTTGTGAAGGATGCTGGTGCGATGGTTCTCAACGGTCTTTGGGCTAATGAACAATTGGCTGGAAATCTCTTTGACCGATTTGCCCAACACCAGCTGGTGGAAAATTTCTTTTTCCCTGGGGGAAAGATTTTCTAAAATACGGCTTGGGTTTTCAATTTTCCCAATTGAAGTCTCACCCTTTTCCAGCATCCGCTTAGCGATGCTCGAATCAATGTAGGTCTCCCCTGACAAAACTTGGCGCACTGCAAACAAAAGGTTCTCAGCCGAGGATTCCTTCAGCAAATAACCCATAGCACCGCATTCTATTGCCTTTGCCACAACCTCCGGTTCCTGGTGCATGGTGATGATCAAGACGCGGGTGATCGGGCTTTCTAGCCGGACCCATTCCAACAAATCATGGCCGCTGCCGTCCGGCAAAGAAAGATCCAACAATGCAACCTCGGGAGTCCATTTAAGAATCGCCTCTTTCCCTTCTTTTAGGTTGCCCACCTGAGCGACTACTTTAAACTCTGGAGCAACGCTTAAAATACTGGCCAGCCCTTCCCGGAAAAGGGGATGATCCTCAACTATTACCACACTGTTTGTCTTCAATCGCTACCCACAAAACAGATTAACCCGCGGAGGAAAACTGAATTTTTGGCATTGGGAAACTTACCCGCCAAGCGGTGCCTTTTGAGGCCGCAACACGCTCCAACTTCCCACTCCAACGGACAACCCGCTGTTGGGCAAACCACAATCCTGTTCCACCTGCTTTGTTCCCGACTTTAGGCGGAGGGATAACCGCCGGGCAACCTTGCCCGTCATCTTTTACCTCGAAACAAATCGTACCGCTGATCGATTGCCCGGTCAGCCAAAGATTTTGGGCCAGTGCATGTTTAGCTACGTTGCGGAGTAGTTCCTGAAGTACCCTCAGACAATCAAAGCTAAGGTCCCGGTCCATTTCCCTTTGGATGTCAATAAAGTCACCGGAAAAATGGCATTGGGTGTTTTTGAGGTAAACTTCACAATACTTTCGTAACTCTCCTTCCAAATCTGTTCCTAAGTCCTGTGCTTCTCGATACTCCGCAATGATTCTACGGACATTTGCAATAACCTCGTCGGTTAAATTGAGCAAGGAGGTGCGCTCTTCATCAAACGTTCCAGACCACCCCAACAACTTAGACCGTATGAGACCTAAGTCTTGGGCGACCCGGTCATGCAGTTCTTGGGCGAAAAAAAGCCATTCTTCACCTCTGGCTTGGGAGGCTAGCTCGGACAGCCGGTTGACCTGTGAAACAAGTAGTAAGTAGTTGTTTGCATCCAAGACCAGACAGAAAAAAAGACTTTCCCCTGATTGTGTTACCAACTTTTTTAAGACGATTTGATACCATCCGACAGAACCGTTTTCCAGAAACAATGGGTACAACCGAAACACAGTTTCATCGTTGAGGGGCAGGGTAGCTAAGATGAGGGAAAGAAGCTCCGATTTGTTGCCATCAAACAAGCCCTCGGGGCCGGCATCCATTTTTTGTTCTTGTAAAATCAGCTGGTTGAAATTTAAGTTGGCACCCTGGAGTTCATGGCGGGTTACAATTGCAAAGGGAAAGAGCTGCGCCTGGCAAAAAGGTGCTAAATCCAAGGGATTTGTTGCTAAAAACCGATTGATTTGGTCGGCTAAAGAGGAAACCAAAGGTCCAAAATGGAAGCAGTCAGAGGAAAGCTTCTTTTTCGGAATCAGGGCGTAGGCCGCCTGCATTAAAGAATGGGTCAATTTCTCTGGGTTGTAGGGCTTTGGGAGAAAGTCCACCACCCCCAGCCGAAAGGCCTTCACTGCACTTTTTTGGTCCTCCACCGCACTACAAACTATGACCTGCAACATCGGATTAAGGCGCATCGCCCGGCGGATCAGCTCCAAACCATCCATGTCAGGCAATCCGAGATCAACGATCAGGATCTCTGCGTCAGGAACCAGTTCCAAGGCCTCAGAAGCGGTTCTAGCCCCCCGGCATTTGACCCCCATGTTGACAAGCATTTGCTGTAACATGGAGTGAGCAACTTGTTCGTCCTCTACAAAGAGGACCTGGGTTTGGTACATCAGCATGTCCTCCAGACAATAAAATCTGTAATGAAGTTGATCTAGGACTGGCCTTGGGCAACTTTTGTTTCTCAGTTGAGAGTGGTTGCCTAGGTCAGTCCTTTTCTTCGATGAACATCAATGATTCCAAACTATTCAAGAAAAAGCTCGCATCCGCCCCAATTGTAACAAAAGGTGGAATTTGCTGTCAATTAAAGTAACAGAACTATGGATCAGCGTTTTTTAAATGTGGCATCTCATTGAAAAATTATTGCGGTTGCCCCCGGTTGAAAGAGTCCTTGTTTGCTCATAGAGTTCAAACAGGCGGACTGGAAATGAACACAAAAACCGAAAGAAGAAGTTACCGCCTGGAATTCAAGCTGGAGGCGGTCCGTAAGGCGAACAAATCAAACCAGCCCAAGACCCAGATGGCTGAAGAATGGGGGATCAACCAGTCCAACCAAGTTTGGGCTGCGGACCTCACCTACATCCCTGTGGCCAGAGGATTCATGTATCTGATGGTCATCATGGACTGGTGCAGCCGCAAGGTCTTGGTTTGGCGAGTTCCCAACAGCCTGGAGGCAGACTTCTGCCTTGAAGGAAGCCCTGGCACAGCATGGTGGGCCGGAGGTCTTTAATACGGATCAGGGGGCTCAGTTCACCAGCCTGGAATTCACCGAGGCTTTGAGAGCTACGGGCGGGCGAATCAGCATGGATGGCCGAGGGCGCTACCAGGATAACATTTTGGTTGAACGCTTGTGGTGGACCGTGAAAATACCAGTATCTGTACCTGCAGGCTTTTGAAGGCGGGGCAGACCTGCGGAGGGGGCTAAAATCCTGGTTTGAGCTTTACAATTCCGCACGGCCTCACCAAGCCCACTTGGGTAGGACACCGGATCAAGTGTAAGGAGAACTTCTCAGGACTAAAGAGGCCGCTTGAGGCTTCGACAGGTTAAACCGGATCAAAGCTGAAACCCGGTCTCAAGTTGTCCAAACAAACCAAGCCACCTCACACATCGGTCCACTATATGAGGTTGGAATCAACCAATGGGGGGCTACCGGGGAGAAGGAGCCGGGAGGGGCACTGACAGCGGCCCTCCCGACTGAGGCTTGGGATTCAGCAGGACAAAAAGCCGAAGGGACTGTCCCGGAGCGCCTCTTGTTCGCTGGCCTGGGCTTGGGCCTGCCAATAGGCCCGAAAGCCCAGGGCTTCTTCCTTGCCCATGTATTTTTCCAGCACCTTGTCGGGGGTATGGCAAAGGTCCACCACCAGCAAGGCATCGGCAACATCGCTAAAATCCGGATCCAGGTTAAACCCCAGGATCTTGCCGCCCAGTTTCAGGTACTGTTTGAGCAGGATCGGTACCGACAAACGGCCTGCCTCCAGCTCCAGCACCAATTCGCCCAGTTCGTCCAGGTCCCCCACTTTGGAAAGCAGGGCCTTTTCTTCCGTCCCTAAACCCATTTTGGCCGGGTGCCGGGGCTTCACCCAGCGGGACAGGGGTTCGTCAAAACAGCGGGTCTTGAGGTACTGGATCATCAAAGACCGAGACAAGGGCCGGTAGTCCGCCGAAATGCTCACCGGTCCAAACAGGTACCGGGTTTGGGGATATTTAGCCACATAGGCACCAATGCCCTTCCAAAGCATCATCAAAGGAGCAAAGCTCTTTTGGTACTCCGGGGCCACAAAACTCCGACCCAACTCCAAACCCGGACGGACTTGCTGCAAGAAGGGGGTTTGCAGTTTAAAGAGGCTGTGCAGATAAAATCCCTTTTTCCGAAACCGCCGAAAAATCTCTTCTGCCGGACCCAGCCGGTAGGCCCCGGCAATCTGTTTGGCCTCTGTGTCCCACAAAAAAAGATGTTGGTAATATTCATCAAACAGGTCCAAATCCCTCGCTTTGCCGGTGCCCTCTTTGGCTTGCCGGAAGCTCGCCTCTCGGAGACGGCCAATTTCGGCGAGCAGCTTGGGAATCGCCGAGGCTTCCGCCAGATAAACCTCCAGGGGGGCCTTTTCGGTCAGTTTGGCTCCAGGGGGCAAGGCAGCCACCTCCGCCGCCAAGTCTTCCGGGGACTGCGGCGGGGCCAAGGGGACTTCGGACCGAGGCCCGGCTCCGACTTTGCCTTTGCCGGTTTCCAGGTGGCCCAGGAGCAGGCATCGTTGCCGCAGATAGTCCATCAAAGCCCCATCTTCTTCGTACCGGGCCAGTTTGGAAGGCTCAATGACCGTACCGATCCGGGCCTTGAGGGAAAGGTTAAACTTGTTGAGCAATTCTCGGGGCAAAAGTGCGGTCTTGAGCTTGCTGTTGAGGTGCCCGGCCCACTGGAAGAGCAGGCTGTTTTGCCCTTGGAAGTGTACCAGCAATACCCTGGCCCCGGTCTTGCGGATCAGCCGGGCCAGATTGGCCTGCCAAGGGGCTTCGGCCAGCTCGCCTCGCAACAGGTCCATCTGGGCCACCTCACCGCTGGGGAATATCCCCAAGGCCCCGCCCTCTTTGACCCAAGCCATGCTGGCTTTGAGGCTGGCGAGGTTTTCCCTGGAGGCCTCTTTTCCGCCATAGGGATTTACAAAAAAGCAGCTCTGGGCGGTATCCGGGACCAGCCCCAAAAATTTGTTGGCCAAAAGTTTTACGTCCTCCCGACGGCGGCGTAAAATCTGTTGCAACGCCATGCCCTCCAGGGCTCCAAAGGGGTGGTTGGCCAGAATCACCAAAGGACCGGTGAGGGGGATTTTTTCCAGGTCCTGGGGGGAAAGTTCCAGTTCAACCCCAAGGTGGTCCAAGACCTGTCCAAAAAAGTCTCCTTCTCCGGTCAGCTGTCCGTACCGAAGGCGCATCTCCTCCAAACCGATCCATTTTTCAACCCAAGGGGTGGCTTGGCGCAGCAACATTCCTTTGAGGCCTCCCCCTTGGACCAAGGGCAGGCGGAAAAGGTCCGAGGGGAAAACTGAAGTCCGTTGGTTCATGAAGGTTCCTTGTAGAGAGGGTCTGGTTGAACCTTTAGGGGAATTGCGCTGAGTCGAGGTAGAGATCGGTTAAATTCCCATGAAATCCACCGGCCCGCAGCCATCAATCCTCCGGCAAGAGAGTGCCCAGGGGCGGGCTACCACATTTCCCTTGCCAGTTGCCGGGCTCCGCCCTATCTTCAGCCGGAGGTCCCGGCCTAGCCCCCTCGGCTCAACCGGGAGGTTGGGGAGCGGGGCAACGGAAAAAAGGACTTGGCCCCGTTGGGGTGCGGGTTCAAACGGAACTGTTTTGGGAACTGGTGGTGATGTCGTTGGAGAAACCGCAAATTGCTTTGGAGCTTTCGGCCTCCTGCACCTTCGAGCCGACCGGTGTCAGCCGGTACGCCCAACGGTTGACCCTCGCCCTGGCCCAGTGCCAGGAATACCGGTGGCTGGGGCTTTACCGGTCCAGCAGGTTCAAAAAACGCTCCCCCCTCCAAAGCTGGTTCCCCGGCCCAACCCAAGCCTATGCTGGACCGTTCCGATTTGGCCGGGGTCAGCTCCAGCTGGTCCACGGCCTGGATGGACAACTGCCCGGCTGGTCCAATCCGGCTATGGTGGTCACCTTCCACGACCTCGCCCCTTGGAAGATCACCAAGGAGTCGGTGGCTTCAGAGCGGTTTTTGGCGACCAAAACCAAACAATACACCCAAGCCCTGGCCCAAGCGGCCCAGGTGGTCTCGGTCAGCCAAACCACCAAAAACGACCTAGTGGAACTCTTCCAGCTGGACCCGGCTCGGATCACCGTCATCCCCCTGGGGCTGGAAGAAAGTCTGTTGCAAAAGGATCCCTTGGGAACCCAGGTTTTGGAGCGGCACCGGCTCAAACCCAAAGGGTATCTGCTGTACTTGGGCAGCCTGTCCAAACGAAAAAACCTGTTTCGGTTGGTGGAGGGTTATGCCAAGTCGGCGGCCCGGAAATCCTACCGGTTGGTTTTGGCGGGGGAACTTTCTTGGGGGATCGAATCTCTGGCCCAAAAGGTCCAAGACTTGGGGCTGGAGCGGGACTTGACCCTCCTGCCCTACCTGCCCGAGGCGGACCTACCTGCACTTTACCAGGGAGCGGTGGGTTTTTTGTACCCCACCTTGTATGAAGGGTTTGGCTTGCCGGTTTTGGAATCCATGGCCGCCGGAACGCCGATCTTGGTGGGCAACCTGGGGGCGGCTCCCGAAACCGCCGGAGGGCATGGGGTCTTGTGCGACCCTTATGAAGCGGAATCCATCGCCGCCGGGATCGACCAGCTGCCCGCCTTCGGGGCCGACCGGATCGAGGCGGCCCGGACCCACGCCCAGTCATATTCTTGGGAAAAAACCGCCGCCGCAACCTTGGCCTTGTACGGCCAAGTCTTGGGGCGAAGGGACCGCTGAAGGTTCAAGAAAAGTTCGTTTTTTTTCTGCCCGAGTTTCCGCCACTACCACCAAAACCAGGATCACCCCCAAAAAGGCGGAAGCCCCTACCTTGCCCAAGTCCAGCCCCCCTTGGGCCTGGGTTTTGGTCAACAGGTCCCCGAAGGTGGCCCCAAAGGGCCGGGTCAGGATAAAGACGATCCAGAACAACAGCACCTTGGAATGGGAGCCGTAAAGAGGGGCCAGCATTGGTCCCCCCAAGGAGTAGGGCGATCAACAGAGCGCTGACCAAAAAGCCGATTTCCAGTCCGTTGGACAGACAGTCCCCTGCCGCCGTCCCCAACCGGTTGGCGACCAAAAAGGCGAGCCGGTAAAACCAACCGGTAGCGGATCGGTTTTTAACGGCGGAGCCACAGTTTGAGGGAGAGCAACAGAACAAAAGACCGAGAAAAATCAAAATCGTTTCGCTTTATCCCGGTTGGTAGGTCATGGAAACAAGGTAGGCCACGGTTTCGCCCAAGGTGGTGGAGGCGATTTTGATCACCCAGTACAAAAAAGAAACGAGGGAACTCGGGCGGGGCCAACTTGGGTCGTTTGGGGCCTAGGGTCGGAGATGCAGGGAGGTTAGGCCGGGTTGTTCCCCAGTCCGGCCCCAAAAACAAGGTCCAAGAGAAGGTGCAGGGGAAGCCCCTCAGGCCCCCAACTTTTGTTTCAGCTCTTCCCAGGCTTGGGGCCCCAAGCCTTCGCCGCCCAACAACAAGGTAGGTTCCAGCTGCCACAGGGCCTCCAGCGCCCGAGGTTCGTCCAGGACGGCTCCGGTAGGTTCGGGCAGAATTTGTAGGCCAAAGGCCAGATCGGTGGCCAAGTCGGACTTACGAATCCGGGCCACTTGACTCAAGGGGAGTTCCAGCCCCACCGCTTCAAAGCCCATCACCTCACCCAGGGCAAACAGGCGGGTCAAGACTCCCTGGAGTTCCGGGCCGGGCCGGAAGAATACGGAAACCGGAACCGGGACCCGGTTCACGTCCTTGATCGCCCGCAAGGCAATCTCCAAGGTATTGAGGTCTTCAAACCCTTGGGTCAACAAGCAGTCCACCCCCTTGTCGATCAGGTAAATTGCCGGTTCGGACACCTCTCGCTCCAAGGCCCGCTCGTTGGCGTAAGGGGCGGTTTGGGGCCGGGGACCGATCACCCCGGCGACCAGCAGGTCGAAGTTCCCCTGGGCCTGGGTGTGTTTGGCCGATTGTACGGCAACGTTGTGCACCGCCTCGATCTTCTCGGCCAGCCCCAAAGGCTCCAGCCAGCTGAAGGAGGTTTTGCCGGTAGGACAGCGGACCAGCTGGGCCCCCGACTTCATCGCCTGGTGGTACAGGTGCAAAAGGGGAATCTCTTCTTCCAGGAGGAACTGGGGCAACGGTTTTGTGCTGGGGAGTTGTACCGTCCAATCTGCATCGCCAAATAAAACTGCCATCAAACCACGTCTCCGCCGCCGCCACTGATAACGATTTTCCCTTCTTCCTCCAGCTTCCGGGCCACTTTGACCATCTTTTGCTGGGCCGCATCCACATCGGCCACCCGGACCGCCCCCATGGATTCCAAGTCGTCCCGGACCATGTCGGCCGCCCGTTCGGACATGTTGGAGAAGATGTGCTCCTTGAGTGCGTCCGAGGCGGTCTTGAGGGACAACACCAGTTCGTTTTGCGGCACCTCTTTGAGCAACATCTGCATCCCGTTTGGATCGACCAGGACCAGATCCTCGAAGGTAAACATCAATTCCCTAATCTGCTCGGCCAAGTCGGGGTTGGATTCTTCGATGGTCGCCAGGATCCTCGCTTCGGTGGACTTGTCCATGGTGTTGAGCATCTCCGCCACCGCCTCGATCCCCCCCACTTTGGCGGTAGCCGAAGCGCCGGAGTTCTTGAGTTCCTTGGCCAGCACCTCTTCGATCTCCTTGATGACCCCCGGCGGGATGGACTCCAAAATGGCCATCCGGTAGGTCACGTCGGCCTGGAGGTTCTCGGGCAGGGCGCTGATCACCACGGCGGTTTGCTCCGGGTCTTCCAGGTGGGCCAAGATCAGGGCGATGGTTTGGGGGTGTTCGTTCATGATGAAGCCTGCAATCATCTTGGGCTCCAACCACTTGAGCGAATCCAGACCCCCTTCGTCGGTACTGGAACGGAGGTTGTCCACCAGTTCCTTGGCCCGGTCGTCCCCCAAGGCCTTGGAAATGGCGTTTTTGACGAAGTCCCCGGAGGCATTGATCGAGACCCCTTGGTCCTGCATGGCTACCTTGCGGTAGAATTCCTCAAGGACGTTGTCCAATTCTTCGGGGGCAACATCGGTGAACCGGGCCATGTAATAACCCACCTGCTGGATCTCTCGGTCTTCGAGGTTCTTGATCACTGCGGCAGAGCCGTCTTCGCCGAGCGCCAGAAGCAGTATCGCCGCCTTTTTGGGGCCCGTCAGTTTGCCTACGCTCAATGGGACCTCAGTCGATGTTGGTAGGCGGAGGAATCACTGCCCACATTGTTTTGAGGCCTTTGGTGATCGGTGCTCCCCTCCAAAGTCTCAAAGAGGGGGCCTTTAAAAAACTGTGACGGTACCCCTGCCCACCCGGCTTGCTCTGAGTCCGGGGGGGAAAGCCCTCAGTTGAGCACCAGATCGGGGAAAAGTTTGTTGAGCAGCTTGGCCAGATTGGCCTTTAAAACCGGTTTGACCAAGTATTCCTGGCACCCGGCATCAAAGGCACGTTTGATCTGTTCCCGGTCATCCAAGGCGGTGATGATTACCACCTTGGCCTTTTTTTCTTCGCTCAAGCCCCAGTGTTCTTCCAACCGGCGGATCTCTTCCAAACATTGGATGCCGTCCATTTCGGGCATCATCAAGTCGAGCAGGATCAGCTCGTAAGGCTCACCTTTTTCATGGGACGACTTGAACTGGGACAAGGCAAAAAGCCCGTTTTCCGCCAAATCGCAACTGCCGATTTTTTTCAGAAAATGGAACAACGCCAGTCGGTTCTCGATGATGTCGTCAACTATCAGTACCTTCACCTACAGCCTCCAAGCCGGTCTGCAAAAAAAAAAATCATTTGATTGCCCCGAATTTACTCCATCTGTGTTTCCTTGACCAGCAATAATTGCAACGGGACAGCTACGGTTTTCTCCCGATTGGCGAGGTTTTGCGGCAATGGCCCTTTGGGGTGCAAAAAAAGGAATTTTGTTGGCCCGGCCCCGGTCCAATGAGGCCCCACAATTGCAAAACCTCTCTCCAAGGACCCCTTCACAAACGGCCAGACCTTTTGGCAACTCTTTTATTTTTTTGATGAACATGGATTTTAATCCTTTCGGAAGCACCAAAAAGCGGAATTTTCTCCTCTCTTTGGGGGCACTTTTTTTCCTGCTCCCGACGGGGGCCGAGGCCATGATCGGGATCGAGCTGATGGGCCAAGAGAGCCGCTGGAAGATCGACCAGCTTTCGACCCAAGAATCGGTCACCCAAGTGGGAACCTATCTTTATTTCCCCTTGGGCAGTTTCGCTTTTGTGGAAGCGGCTCACGAACAGTTGGACATTACCTTCAAGACCCTGGACCCTCTCAAGCAAGGGGACAACTCGGCGGTCTTGAACCTGATCCTGGGGCCGGTGTTGGTATCGGCGGGGACCCACCTGGTCCTCAGCAGCAACAACCTGGTGGACCAAGGGCACAGCACCGCCTACGCCATCAGCTTGCCCGAGATTCTGCACCTGAGCCTGGGGTATTCCCAATATGAAACCACCTTCCCCAACATGCCCTTGACCGACCGACCGGGGGAGCAGGGGCTCAAGATCAACCAAACCGCACCGGAAGTGGGGATCAGCTTTTTTGACGGGCTTTTCAGCCTTTCGGGGCAACAGGACAACATCGTTTTGGCCGACAGTTTGGGGTTGAGCAAAACCCAATACCGCTCCACCCAGGGGACCCTCTCGTTTTGGGCCGGGCCGATGTACTTTGGTTTCTCCGGTTGGAATGGAGAACGGCTCTTTTTTGCGGACAACAAGGGGCTGTACCTGAACAGTCTGGGGCTGATCTACCAAGGGGGGAACCGGGCGGCGGTGACCTGGATGATCGCTACCTGGATGGATTTGGCCCTGATCCGCACCAACGAAACCTTTTTGGAAACCGAAGGGGGGACTCCGCTCAAGGCCCAAGTGGACACCGTCAATTTGACCTTTCGGTTCTAAAAAAAAGAATGCCCGGAAAATGTCCGGTGGACGATTGCCCTCCTGGGGCTTGAGGCATTCTTTTGTATTTAAATGTTTTGTTACCCATTCCCCCCAGGCTAACCGGTTCGGTGCCCAGGCCGCCGATGTCCCTTTTATGACCTGGGGAATTCCCCGCTGATTCGCTAGAATGCCGCTCAAAACCTCACCCGTTTTGGGCCGATGTCCGCCAAAGACCAAAAAAACAATCCAACGCCCCCGACCCGGTGGACCCACAAGGCACTGGCGACCAACTTGGTCGGCCTTTCTGCCGCCGAGCTGTTGGAATTTTTGGAGGTGCTTCTGGGGCCGGTGGAACCGGTTGGTTTAACGGAAGTCCTCGGCCGGTTGACCCGAAGTTTGGGTCTCAAACACTGGTGTCTCCAGGTCCAACCCGGCTTCGATTCACTTGTCCCCCCAGTCGATTGGGCAACCCCACTGAGCCTTCACAGTGGAATGGGGATTTGGCCGGAAAAAAAAGCCCAATCCTTCTCTTTGTCCTTGTTGTCCTTGTTTTCCCCAACCCCCCAAACCTTGCGCAACTGGACCTTGGAACGCAAACGACTGCGCAACCAATTGGCCACAAAAGCCCAGGGAGCGCAGGTCAAACGGGACAAAGAACAGCTTTCCTCGTACCTACAACTTTTGGACTCCTTCCAAGCCAAGGTTGGCTTTACCTTCGCCTTGACTGCGCCCCCTTGGGCGGTCCAGCTCCATTTGGTGGGAACGGACCCGCAAGCGCCTGCCTCCCCAGGGGTGGAGGCCTTGCTGCATCTCCTGGGGCCTGGGTTGGTGCATACCGGGATCGGGCTCTACCAAAGGGAGCACCAAGACCGCTTGACCGATCGGCAAAAAGAAGTGCTGGGGGCCTTATTGTGGGGCGGCACTAGGCCGGAGGCGGCCTCCCGGCTGGGGATCTCCGAGGACACGGTGGCCTTCCACCTCAAACGTATCTTTTCCCGGTTGGGGGCCACCAGCCTCCCCAAGGCGCTGGCGTTGGCCTTGGCTTTAGGGCTGGTCCAACCGACTCCACCGGCGGCGCTGGGGAAGTGAAAGCGGGTTTGAGCGGGGGCAATAAAAATTTCTCTTCTGATTTTGACCGACTTTGACCGACCCTTTCTGGGGGCCCAAGGGAAGGTTTGGCAGTAGATTGATTGACCTATTTGTTTTATAAGGATTTAATTTTGTGCCAACTTTGGCCTTTGGCCCCAAACTTGGGTGCCCAAAATCCCTCCCCTGGAATGTCTCCCCCCCTACCTGATCTTGTAGGTCCCCGACTAAAAAATTGCGGTATGATTATCCAAAGCCAACCCACTGTAACGCATGGGGACCGGATGACACAGACCCTTTTGAGCAACCAGGACTATCTGCCGCACCTCGCCCATGGTTCGGACGGTTCGCCCCTTGAGCCCGCCGAGGCCCCCTTGGCGGTGGAAGGTTTGCCAAGGCCAATGGCCGAAGGGGTCTTGACGCTGTCCCGCCCCCTGCGCCCCGCACCCCCTCGCCCCAAAGGACCGGCAGAGCCGTTGGGACCTCAAAACACCCGGGACTTGAGAAACTGGCTCCAAGGTGAATTGGAGCGGCTTTCCAAACAGCTGTGTGCCGCCCAAGCAGCGACGGGCTTAGGTGTGCCCCAAGCCCAAGAATGGCTGGAAGTACAACGAAAATTGGGCAGTATCCTCAGGACGGCGGAGGTCCAGGTCACAAGGACAAGGTCCTAGAATCGATAGTAAGGTTCGGGCAGGTCGATGGCCTTTTTAAAGGTCTGGATCAAGGTCTGTTTGTTTTGCTGGTTCTTGGAGTCAAAGGCCAACATCCGTTCCATCAGCTTGACCGTCTGCAACTGCTGGTCCAAGGTCAGCTCGAATTTTAGCCCTTCGGCCATCAGGTTCAAGTTTCGGTTGAGCAGATTGCCCGCCGAAAGCAACCGCTTGAGTTCCTCCAGTACTCCGGTGAAAGCGATTTCTTGGTCCCCCCACTTGGGGTTCCAATGTTCGCTCAACAGCTCCCTCGTCGCCCCATATTCCTTTTTGTTGACCTCGCCATCGATAGCCGCCACCAGAGCCCCGCAAAGGACCACTCTTTTGAGCGGTTCCGGGGCTTCGTAGGCGACCTTGGCCGCACCGGTGGGCGGCTGGTAATGTCGCTCCAAAATCTTGGCCCGAAACTCCCGGTTCAGGTCCGCCTCTTTGCGGGCCACGTTGGTCAAGGGATGGCTGGTCTCAAAGCTGTTGTGGTTGAGCCAAACCCCAAAACGGATCTTGCCCAGGTCCACCTTTTTCCCCTCCAAAAAGGCGGACAACTCCTTGAACAAGGTCGAGTCGGACAAAACCTCTTGGTACCGGTTGAGCTCGTGGTACTGTTTGGCTTTGGCAAAAAACTTCGGCACCTCCAGTTCGTCAACCGTCACGTTCCCCAAGCTGTTTCGGTACAAAAAGCTCAGCTGGCCGCAGTGCCAAAGGTTGAGACAGATCAAAAGTTCGGTCACCCGCAGGTCCTCCTGCAAACAGGCCCGGTAGTCGATCTTTTGGTGCGGGAACAGGGACAGGATTTGGTGGGTCAGGGCTTCGATCTGCCCCGGTTGGAGGTAGGCATAGTCGTTGTCCGACTCGCTGCCCAGGTCGATGTGGGTGCCCAAGAGCTCCAGGCTGGTAAAGGTTTCCTTGAGGGTCCCCTGGTTGAGTTTTCCGTAATACCCGTTAAAGATGCAGTGGGCGAGCCCCTTGAGAAAACCGCAATTTTCGATCAGCAAGGTCTCTTCGGGCAGATGGGCAAGCAGTTGGTTTTGGCCAAACCCGCGGACCGTATTTTTTTGGAAGGCCTTAAAAAACCATCCATTGCCCAGCAGTTGGCCCTTCTCGAAGCCAACCAGCACCCGGCCCCTGGGGACCTTGAGGTGCTGCAGGATGGTCGGTTGGACTACGTTGGGCAAGGGTTCAAAGTTCTTTTTGTAGTAATGGTACCAGATCTGGAACTCCTGGTTGATCTCCTTTTCGTCCTTGATCTGCATCTGGTCGAGCCGCATGGCGATACGGTTGATGCATTTCTTGAACAGTTTTCGCATCTGCTGTTCAAACAAAGTGACTTGGTTGGTGTCGCCGATAAAAATCCCTTCCACCCGAATCCGCTTTTTGGAGTTCGGCGGAAAGGCCATGGAGAGAAACTCTCGCAGTACCTTTTCCCGGTGACTTTCAAACTTTTGCGCCACTCCGGGCCGATCAAAAACATCGGAGATACGGACATGCAGGGCAAAGGCGAGGTCTAGGACATCGCTGATCTCCTGGCCCTCCGTATCCTCGATCCTGGGGACCAAACTTTCGCAGTAGGCGATCTTTAAGGCCTTGTACCTCGCCCACCAAGGGTCGAAGGCGAGGTTGGGGAAGGAGCTTTCAATCGCCAGGATCGAACGGGGCAAAAAGGTCTCGGTCCAGGTCCCGGTCGGCATCCGGTCCACCAAGCCGTTGAGGTAGCTGGGGTCCTTGATCACCTGGATCATGGTCCGCCTCGTCTTGGGGTACAGCAAGGTCTCGTAGCGCATCAGGTTCATCAAGGCCTTGGGCAGGTTGCCCGAGCTGGCCTTAAAGGCCTCCCAATAAATCGCTCCATTGTGGCCGCCGATGTATTCCTCGGTCAGGTCCGGGGTGGGGCCTTGTTCGCAAACCTTGGTCTTGAGTGAGCCGAAGATCGGGTCAAACAGCCCGAACCTCATCCCTTCAACCAATTGGTGGTACCCCTTCTCGTTGTTGGTTTTTCCGTCAAACAGGAAGTGGGCCGGTGCCAGGGGGGTGAAATAAACGCCGGGCATCAAGGTGTCGTAGGTCAGAATCAATTCGTAGGCCGAACCGGAGGATTCCTTGGACTCCAAGGTGCTGCTGAATTTGCCGTTTTTCATGTCCTCATCGGACATGGGGAAGAGGTAGATTTCGGCGGTAGGGTACCGTTTGGCCACATAATCCTGGACCTTGGTGATCTTGGCCTTCAACCGCTCTTGGGATAACGACAGCTCCGCCTTGCGCATCGATTTGGTGGCCATCCGGTGGAGTTTTTCGATCTCCTGGATCAGCTGGTTTTTGACCTTGGGGTTGGGCTTGGCCCGCAGGTGCTCCATCAAGTCCAGCTCCTTTTTTATGAACTGGAGGTTGAGCAGGGGAAAGCCTTGGGCAAACTTCCGTCGGGCCATCTCGTTGATTTTCCCGGCCAAGTTGGGGTTTTGGGTCAGCTGTTCGACCGAAACCTTGTTTTGCCGTTGGAGCTGTTTAAAAAGGGATTTTAAGGTTGCGGCGACCATGCCCTTGACCGCTTCGGTGGTCAACTCTTCCTTGGGGACCAAAAAGGGTTCCAACCGGTAGAGGATCTGGAGGTCCAGGTCCGAAGCCAAGTGTTTGTGCCCAACCGTGCCGATCGAACCGATCGAAAAGATCGCTTGGATCACCGGATTTGGATTGTTGGCCGCCACCCCTTTGACCCCGAAAGTCTTGGACACGTGGGCCAAAAAAGGCTCCTTGATGACCGGGGGCAGGTCTTCTAGGCCCGCCACTCCAAAGGGGGCTCCCTCTACAAAGAGGTTGGCCCGGTTTTCCACCTGTTTTTCCTTGAAGTCCACCAGCTCGGTGGTGGCGTAGGTGATTTCCGAAAGGCTGGAGTCGTTGACGTGCAGGAGGTAGATGATGTCAAAGAGCGCCTCTTTCATCGCCCCGTCAAAGGACCCGAAAGCCAATTCCAGGCGGTTTTGGTTGTATTTGTCAAAATGCGCCCGCCCTGCCTCGGCTGCCTCGCCGAGCCGAAGCTCCAACTCCGGGCTCAGGGCCAAGGGCTCCAAGAACAGGGATTCCATCCCCCCCTGGGTCGCCGGGACAAGCCTCCGCTCACCCGGGCCTTTGGGCTTACTCCCCGTTGGGGCCGGTTTTTGCGGCGCCGATTTTGAGAAAAACAAACCCTTGAGGGCCATGGATACCACCTAAGCTGATTTGGGTTGGGGCCAAACTAACACCCCAGACCGCTTGCGGCAACAGAGAAACCGCATGCCCCCAAGGCTTATTCAGTCTCTGGGGCCAACCATCACAAAGGCCGACCAAAAATAAGGATGGGCCCATTCCTCTTTGGCCAGCATTTTCAGCTTGGAGTCCCGCAATGCCTCTCTAGGCTCGACCCCCGCCTGCAGGTCATCGTAGAAGGTGGTCATCAGGTTCATGGTGCCTTGGTCGGACACCGGCCACAAGGAGTTGACCACCGAACGAACCCCGGCCTCCTGGAAGCTCCGGCGCAGGCCATAGACCCCTTCCCCGGCATGGATCTCCCCCACCCCGGTTTCGCAAGCCGACAGCACCACCAACTGGGTGCCGTACAGGTTGAGGTCCAAGACCTCCTGGGCGGTCAAAACCCCGTCGTTGTCCCCATCCACAAAGCCCAGCAGTGGCGCAGTGGCGTTGATCCCGGCAAAGGCGAGGCCGGCCCTGAACAGGGGGTTGTCCCCCGGCGGCGGCGTGGTCAGGTTTCCGCCCCGTTGCAGGGACAGCAGACGTTTTTTCAACCGTTCTTCGGGCTTGAGGAAAAAGCCGTGGGTCGCAATGTGCAAGATCCGGGGAGCCGGTCCTTCCAACTTGTGCAGCACCGCCTCTTCGGCCCGCTTTTGCATGAACATTTCGCTTTTTTGGTGGTACAGCCCCTTGATCGTCTGTCCCTCGTCCTCGGCCCCCAAAAGTGGGTCAAAGGAAAGGGAGCGTAACCCTTCGGAATTCACCGCCAAAGCGCTACGACGGCCACTGGAGGGTTTGGCCACCAAGCCGTCCACAAAATAATCCGGCCCGGCCATGATCAACAGGTCGTTTGAAGGTGCCGGAACCGCTTCTTCGACCAAATCCCTGGCGCTGCTCATCACCCGGATGCCTTGGGTTTGGATCAGGTATTTCCCCTCGGGGTTGACCATTGCGTCGTAGGGCAGCAGGTACAAGGCATCTTCGGGGACAACATACAAGTACTTCTTGTCGGCCACCAAAGCGGCAATGGGGCCGTAGATCAGGTTGTAGGCCTCCTGGGCGGCAAGTTTGAGGTCTTCAGGCTCGGCGTATTCGTCCTGGATGGTGGTGCGCAGAAACGTCACCGCTTCACGGATCGGCTCGACCGGACCCAGATCCACCAGCCGGGTTTCCTTTTTAAAGCAACTGAAAAAACCCACACAAGCGCCCTTTTTGCTACTGACCACCAGGGCCAACATCTTTCCAGACCCATTCGGTTCTTCGTAATAGAGGTAGTCCACCAGTGCCTCGTCGTTGCGAATCGCTCCGATCAGCCGAGAGGCGGGGATCTGGACATTTTTCTTGGCAAAGGGAGCACTTTTTTCCCCCAACCTTCGTTCCAGTTCGTTGATGTCCTCTTCCAGTTTGTTCATGTTTCGGTTGAACAGCGCCGGGTCTTGCCCTTCCGACCCGGCCAGGGTGATCTTGGCCAGGTTGCGTTTTTTCTCCTGGAGACTCAAGGCAACGGTCTGGAGCTCGGGGATGCGGGTCAGGTTTTGCACCTTTTTGATCGCCGAAGAAATCTTCAGCAACAAACCCTTACGGTCCAAACTTGCCTGGAGGGCCATTTCGGCCCCCTTGTCGGTGTGGGTTTTCCCCAACAGGCGGTAGAGGTTGTACAGCTCCCCCTTGTTCAGCTCAATGTAACCGGACCGGGTGTTTTCCCCGGCGGCCCACAAGACCCGGTCGTAAAATTGGCTCCGTTTGTCAAAGACAGTTTGCAGGGTTTCCAAGGAGCCCTTCTGGTCCCCTTCGGCTTCCTGGACCTTGGCGAGCAGGTTGAGGGCCTCGAAGTAGTAAGGATGTTTGTCCCCCAAGGTGAGCTTGGCCGAGTCCAGGGCCTTGTAGAGCAGCTCCTTGGCCTGGGGCAAACGGTTGAGGTCGAGGTCGAGGGCGGCGTAGTCGATCCGGCTGCGAATAGCATCGGGGTGGTCCATCCCCAGGTTGGCTTCCCTGGCGGCCAAGGCCTCCTGGAAGAGCGGCTCCGCCTTTTTGAATTGTTTTTGGTAGGCATAAACCCGGGCCAAGTTGTTTTTGGCCTTCAAGGTGTTTTGGTGTTTGGCCCCCAGGGTCTTGGACCAAGCCTCGTAAACCCGTTCAAACCGGCCTTGGGCCAAGGGATATTCCCCGGTCACCAGGTAGAGGTAGCCCAGGTTGTTGGTGATCGACAAGGTGGTGGGGTGATCGGGGCCATAAACCTGGAGAGCCACGGCGAGGGCCTGATTGTAGGTCTTCATCGCCTTGGGGAATGCGCCTTGGGACTCGTAGAGCATCGCCAAGTTGTTTTGCAGGCTGAAGGTGGTGGGGTGCTCTCGGCCCAAGACCTTTCTGGAAAGCTCCAAGGCCTTGAGGTAGAGCGGTTCTGCGTCCTCGAAGAGCCCCTGGTTTTCGGTCAACAAGGCGAGGTTGTTGAGGATCGCCAAGGTTTGGGGGTTCTCTTCGCCCCACAAGGCTTTGGCGATCTCCAGGGCCTTGGTGTAATGTTCCTTGGAAGCGTTCCAAAGCCCCATCAGCCGCTCCACCCCGGCCAAGTTGTTGAGGTCGATCAGGTAGTTGGGGTGGTCGGTGCCATAAAGTTTTCCTTCCGCTTCCATGATCTGGGTGAAGGCGGTCTGGGCGGCGGCATAATGGCCCAGGTCTTGGAAGAGTTGGGCTTGGTACACCGCATACTGCAGATAGGTCGGGTCGGCCTTGCCCACCAGGGTTTCCAGCTTGCCCAAGGCTAAAGTGAGGTCCCGCTCGGCCCCCGGCAGGTCCCCCGCCTTGCGGCGGACCTCCGCCAATTCGGCCAAGGTGATCCAAGGAGCCAGCTGCCCTTCCCCAAGAGACTTTTTTTGCTCCCCAAAGAGGGGCTCAAAGATCTCGATCGCCTCTTTGGCCCGCCCCTGTTGGGCATAAAGCTGGCCCAGCCGGAGCTTGGTTTCCAGGTATTCCGGCTTTTGGGATTCGTTTTGGTGTCGGGCCAAGGCCTCCTTGAGGATCTTTTCGGCTTCCTTGAGGTCCCCCTGGACGATCAGGATTTGCCCCAGAAGGCTTTGGACGGTGATTTGCGGTTGTGATTCCTTGAGCAGATAGTCCCGTAGGATCCCCGAAGCCAGTTCGTACCTTCCCGCCGCCCCATGGGTTTGGGCCAAGGCCAACACCGTAGAGGCCAACAGTTGGGGCAAAGCCGACCTTTGTTTCTCCAGCCGCCCCAGCAGGTCCTGGAACAAGGGCAGGGCCAGGTCGGGATTGCCCAGGCTCATCAACATCTCGGCGAAGTTGAACTGGGCTTCCAAGGTCAACTTGTGGGACGGCCCCAGTTCTTTCTTGGCACTGTCATAACCTTGTTGGGCAAGGCCCAAGGCAGCCTCGTAGGCCCCTTCCTGGTAAGCCTGCTTGGATTCGCTCAAATACCGAGACAATTCCACTTCGCTGGCGGGAGCCGTACCGGAAAACAGGCACAGCACCAAGACCAAGGCCAGTGACCTCAAGGACCAAGAATTCATAAAAACCGTCCAAAATAGGGGCCCTGCGGCCCGGTTTTGCCCCGACGCATTAGATTATAATCGGTCGGGAAAGAATTGGCAGCCTCTTTCTCTTCCTCTTCCCTGCTAGGCCCGGCAAAGCCGTACGGGCCAAGGCCGGGCACCCAGGTCAAGGGCGCTTTGGCCCGAGGGGTTTTGTGACCTCCAGCCCACTCAGGCCCGGCAGGTTCCGCTCCCCTTGTTCCAAACCTGGGGTCCATTCGGGGGGCATCGGTACCGGCTTGGGAAGGGGTTTTTCACTGGTCAGTTCCACCCATTCCTTGGGTCCTAAGGCCACCTGAGTCTGGGGAAAGGCCAAAAAGCTCACCTGCAAGGTTCCTTGGCCGACAAACACCCGGGTCACCGGCCCGTTGGCCTCGACCCAAAACCGGCTGTTCTGGCCCAGCACCAGGGCATTGATGGTTTGTACCTGCAACGAAGGCCCCTGGTACTCCGCCCGGCCCCAAGGTTGGAGCAGCACCGGCTGGGCCAAGGTTTTGTTGATCTGCAAAAAGGTTTCGGCCCACAGCCGCACCCCAAGCCCGCCTTCCAAGGACAGGCGCACTTGGCTGGCCTTGCCGCTGTGAATGCGGTCCTGCCACTCCAGTTGTGCTTTGGCGTGGGGTAGGCCATAAAACTCGGGCCAAGGGCTTCGGGTCACCTGGACCTGTCCCTTTTCCAACTCCAAGAACCCCGCTTGGCCCCAGGCCGTTTGTCCGCCCAAGAGCAGCAGGCAAGGGAGCCAAACCCAGGCTAGGTGGGTCCAAACCCCCAGGGTCCTGGATGCCTCCCCGGACAGTCCGCCAAACCGCACCCGGCCAAAGCGAACCCACGAACCAGCCCGAAAAAAAACCAATGCCCTCCAACCGGTCGGTCCCAAGAGTTTACGGGCTCCCTTTTTTGGCGATTACCTTAAAGTCATGGTTGAGTGCCACACTCAAGCTGACCTGGATCAGCCGCAAGGTTGCGGTTCTGCTGGCATCACAACTTTTGCAGGCACCGGTGAAATGAACAAAAAGCTTGTCCCCTTCCAAGGCGACAAATTCAATCCCGCCGCCGTCGCTTTCCAGGTAGGGTCGCAAACGCTGGTCCAAGACCTGTTCGATCGCATGGTTCCAGCCCGCCGGGGGCAGTTTGGAAAGCAGGGTTTCGTTGGGGTCTTCCCCAATCGCCCGGACCAAGGTGGAATAGTCCGCCAGGGTATAACCCACTTGGCGGAACCCTCGCTGCAAAAGCCAGCCCAAGGTTTCTTGCAATCCCGACTGTTGCGGGTCGGAATAAAACAGGTAGGACTTGGAAGGCGCAAAAAAGATAGCCTCTTCGGCCAACTGCCGCCAGGGCAAGGAACGAGCGCCGCCCAAGTGCCCATCGGCGAAGTCTTGGGGGTCCCGCAGGTCGATCACCAAAGGGGAAGGGTTCTCCCGGCGGTGGGCCAAAAATTCTTGAACGGTCAAAGGAATCGTTTCCATCTCACTCCCACAAAAGCAGTCGGATTGTACCTCGACCACCAAAAAGACCCAAGCCCAAAATTTGCCCCTCCCAAAATCAGGGCCAAAGCGCCTGGAGGTGAGCCAAAAAAGCCCGGCTTGGGTACAACCCGCCTATTCGACCGACCCGAAACACAGGGCCGGGCAATCCCCACAGTCGTTCTTTTGGGCCGGGGAGACCTCCGGGCACAGGGCCGGGAAACGTTGTTTCACCCCTTGGCCCCGGTAGTAGGCCTTGCTGTTTTGGGGCGGTGTGCCCCACAGAAGGAGCCAGTTTTGGCCCAAGGAAAGCTCCCCTTCCAAAGCGTCCAACCCGGTCTGCAAGAGGCCTTCACAAGGGCCGCCGACTTCGGCAAAACAGATCTCCAAAAAATGAGGCTCTCCCCTGGGTTCGGACAACTGCTCCCCCAGCAGCTCAAAAAACCGGTCCAACAACTGCACCCCCCCTTCCCCGGTCAAACAACCCGTCAGGCGTAGCCCGTTGGGGCCGATGCTCAACAGGGCTTTGCCCAGCTGCAAGGTGCGCTCAAAGGGTTCAATCGGGTATCCCCACATCGGTCAGCCTTTAAAGGAAAGACGGTCTTCCAGCCTTGCCACCCTTTCCTCCAACTCCTTTCGCAGCCCAGGGGCCAGGTTTGGACATTGTTGGAGTACATAATACACCGTTTGGAGGATGTCTCGCCACCTCGGTTTTTGGGGAAAGTTTGCGTACTTGAGGTACCGGTCCAGGGTCCTAGTGCGGTAAGTCCCGTTGGCATCCACCGTGGCGTTCCAAATCCCCGATTCGTCTGCCAGTTCCACCTTGCTCTTGCCGGTGGTTTGGGTCCAGTAGCGCAGCCCCATCAACATCAATTCCACCATGTCCTTGTGCACCCCGTCCAATTCCTGGTCGTCCGTTTCGGCCAATTCCACCGAGTCGAACCGGGAAGGAAGGTTGCGCACCTCTCGGAGCAGTTTTTCCCCTTCCCCTTGGACCAATACCTCGCCCAGGTCGCTCAAGGCGGGCAGAGCCGCCAAGGTAGCGCCACCTTCGGCCAGACTGAGCTGCACCATCCAACCCTCCTTTTCCCCCAAAGGCTGGAGGGCCATTTGCCAGTCCGCCTTGCCTGCCCCTGGGGTGTGCCACTCAAAACGGGCCGAGTCCAAACCCTTGGCCAGCATTTCTTCCACTTTGGTCCCCAGGGGGGAGGAAACCTCGATCAACCCTTTGCCCGCATACCTGCGACCGCCGACTCCCAACAGCTCTTCCGCCCGACGGTTGGTCAAGGTGACCCGCTTGTCGGGGTCCAGCGCCAAAATGGCGCTTTCCAGCTTGTCAAAAAACCGGAGCAGTCCCCTTTGCCGGGTTTGCAGCTTGTGCTCGGCTGTCTTACGCCGTTCGATCTCCTGGCTGAGCCGCCGGTTTTGCCGTTGCCGCTCCAGGCTCTTTTTGACTTCCATCTGGGAGCGCACCCTGGCCAACATCTCTTCGGTTTGGACCGGCTTGACCAAATAATCGTTGGCCCCCATGCGAAACCCGGTGACCACGTCTTCGGTTCCGGCCCTAGCGGTCAGGAGAATCACCGGCAGATCCGCCCGGCCCCGGCTTTGGCGGATCCGGTGGCAGACCTCGAAGCCGTTGAGCTCGGGCAACATCAAATCCAAGAGCACCAGATCAATCTTGGGCTCCAGCTCCAAAATCTCCAAAGCCTCCTTTCCGTCCATCGCCGTCACGCAGCGGTAATTGGCCCGAATCAGGTAATGGCACAGGGTTTTGAGCAAAATCGGGTCGTCTTCGACCACCAAAACTTGGCCCTCGGGGTGGGGAGGGCTGACCAGCGCCAAATCTTCGGAGGGTAGCTCCTGCAAGACTTGGGGCAGGGTTTTTTGGGGTTTGGCCGGACTTTTGTGGACCGGCAGGGTGAAGGTGAAAAGGCTGCCTTGGCCCAGCTTGGATTCCGCCCAAATCTCTCCGCCATGCAGCTGGACCAGCTTGCCGGTCAAGGCCAGCCCCAGCCCGGTTCCGCCCAGTTGCTGCTGTTGGTGCCCCGGTCGTTCAAACAGGCCAAAGATGTCCCCAAGCCGTTCGGGTTCGATCCCGATGCCGGTGTCTTTGACGGTGACCGCCGCCTTGCCACCCTGGACCTTGGCCGAAACCTCCACTGTCCCTTGGGGGGTGAACTTGATGGCGTTGCCCAAAAGATTGTAGAGGACCTGCTGCAACCGTCCTTCATCGGCGGCCAAGGCCTCCAGATCGGTGGGAACCAGATTGACCAGCTTGACCGCCCGACTGCCCACCAAGGGGCGGCAAAGGGTCAGCAGGTTTTCGGTCAAACTGGCCAGATGGACCGGCCCCAGGTTAAGCCGCAGCCGTTTTTCCCGGATCAGGGAGAAGTCCAGGATGTCGTTGATCAGATTGGTCAGCCGTTTGCCCGACTGGACGATCAGCTTGAGTTGTTCCTTGTTTTGCCCCTTCGGCTCTTCGGAGAGGATCATCTCGGCGAGGCCGATGATCCCCGCCAAGGGGGTGCGCAATTCGTGGCTGGTGTTGGCCAGGAACTCGTCCTTGAGCCGGTCCATGTCCTTGAGCTGCTCCACCAGCTGGCTTTGGGTCTGGTACAGTTTTGCGTTCTCCCAAGCGATTCTCGCTTGGCTCAGGATCTGGCGCAACGGATCAATCCTGACCTGCCCAAAAGCCCCTTGGGCTCGGTTGTTTTCCAGGTAGAGCACCCCGGTGATCACCCCTTGGTTTTTAAAGGCGCAACAGAGCACCGAACGGACCTTGTGGGCCAGGATGTATTCCTCTTGGGCAAAGGGACCTCTAGCCAAGGCATCCTCCAGGATCACATCAACCCCGGTCCGGTGGACATACCGGGCCACCCCGGTGGAATAAGGGTTCTGTTGGCCCAATTGGGGTTCCAGTTTTCCTTCGACCGAACAAAGGTCAGCGGCCAGGACCAGCTGCTCCTGGTCGCAAAACAGGATCGACCCCTTTTCTGCGCCGGTTTGTTCCAAAATGATTTTTAATACCTTGGGCAACAACTTTTGGGGCTCCGCTTCTGCGGCCAAGGTGCCAAAGGCTCCCAAAAGGCTGGTGGGACCGGACAGGCTGGGCAGGTAAGCGGCCCTTTGGGCACCAAAACCGGGCAGGGGATGGTCGGGGAACCGGTGGCTGAATTCGGCTTTGAGCGCTTCCAACTTGAAGACCGGCCCCCAGCGCAACGCCTCTTGGATAGTGGCACTCAACAGGGCTCGGGCCTTGTGGGGCCGGTGGTCCTCTGCCGCCATTTGGCCGTGGAACTCCAGGGACAGGATTTCATAAACCAGCTGCCCGCTTTGGTCTGCACTTTCCTGGGCCTCGTCGAGCCAAACCCCGGCCCGCCCCTTGTCCTCCTCCATCGCTGCGGCCTGAGCCCGGAGCGCCAGATAAGGAGCGGAGAAGTTGAGTGGGGTGAGCTCCTTCAAGTCTTCAAGCAAGGCCAAGGACTGGGCCACCAAGGGATTGTCACTGCCCCCCTGGTACAGGCCTCGGCGGCCGTTCAGATAAAAGAGCATCGCCTCGTAGGGGGCGGGAAGAAGGTCGGGGCGCAGGGCTTGGGCCTGTTCCAATCGTTCCAAAAAGCGGTCCATCTCGCCGGTCATCAAGGCCCGGAGCGCCTCAAACAGTGCGGCTCGAAAGGCATCGCCGTTGGGACCAGCACCCAAATAACCTTCCTCGAAACCGGCGGGCAGGTGTTTGGCCACAAAATGGCCCATCCGGGTGGCCTGTTCCAGGTCGCTCTTGCCCCGAAAGGGGCCTTGGGCCTGTTCCCAAGAGAGGTCCAACCGCCAGACCAGCCCCCGAACCGCCCAAGGCAGATCGTTGTCCTTGAGCGCCTCTTCGACCAGCGGCCAAAGGTCCCTAGCGCAATGGGAAAAGGGCTCCAGGTAAGGACGCACCAACCCTTGCCAAACCGTTTCCGCACGGCCGATCAACCTTGGGTCATGGCTGGCTTCGGCCCGTTCCAGGGCTTGGTCGGCCAATTGGGACGCTTTTTTGGGCTGTCCCCGAACCGCAAAGGAAGCGGCACAGACCATCAGGCCGATCACCCAGGGTTCCCCTTCCTCCACCTCGGGGCAAAGTTCGACCAACCAAAGGGCAATCTGGGCCGCCCAGGGGCTGGGGGCCTCCAACAAAGGGAGTAGCGCCCCATACAAGAGGGCGATGGCCAGTTTGATTTCGGCAGGCCGGTCCCCGGTCAAAGGCTGCGGGGTTTCCGCCGCCAAGGGGAACTCCAGCCCCAAGGCTCCAAGCCCTTGGACCAAGTCCTTGGCCAAGGCGGCCGGTTCCCCTCGCTGGGCCTTGAGTTTCATTTGCAGCAACATCACCTGGGCCAGCTCCAGGCCGCTGCTGGTTTGGCCCATCTGCTCCAAGGCCTTTTTCCCCTTGTAGTCTTGGCCCAGCACCAAAAGCGTGGAAACCAGATTCCAAGAGAGGTCAAACAAAATGGGGTTGCTTCCCTCCAAAGCCTCGGTTCCCAGCCATTCCAGCCCGGCTTCCAAAAACTCCAACCCCTGCTCGTTGAGTCCGGCCTGGCAGGCCTTTTTCCCGGCCTCCAGGTTGATCTTGGCGGCCAAGACCCGCTCCGAACCGGGGGCCACCCGCTCCCGGCCTCGGTTCAAATGTCCGGCCACTTTGTACAGCAGCGGGGTTGAGGCAAAGTCGGGGTAGCGGTACTGCAAGGTTGAGGCGATATTTCGGTGGATCTCTGCGGCCAACCGGGAGGGGAGTTCCTGGTACAGGCTTTTTTGCACCGCCGGGTACAAAAACCGGTAGTCCACCCCTTGCGACCCGACCAACCCCAACCGCTCCGCCTGGGCGAGCAGGCCGGGGATCTTGCGGATCGGAATCAGGGAGAACAAGGACAGTTCCTCTATCCCCCAACTGAGGCCCAAGACCGAAGCAAATTGCAGTAATTTGCGAGATTCCGGTTCCAGCTCACGGGTACGGCTGACCAACAAGGACAAGACACTGGGGTGTTCGGCCAGCCCCTCGGCCTGCCCCAAGTCCCAACTCCACCCGTGCCCCGGTTCGGACCACAGCCACCCCTTTTCCCACAGGGTCTGCATGGTTTGCTGCAAAAACAGTGGATTGCCTCGGGTCTTTTGGAACAAAAGCTCGGCCAAGGGCAAAACTTCCGGCTCCGCCGTGACGCTCAAGCTCTCGGCCACGTAGGAGGTCACCTGGGATAAGGTTAAGGGGGCCAACTCCACCACCAAGGCATTCTCCAAGACCGGGAGCTTGAACTTTGCCTCAAAACCCTTTGGCCCCGAAAGCAGGACCCCCAATCCGGGCAGAGCTTCGGCCAACAGGGCTTCTACCATCTCCCAGTCCCGCTCCTGGGCCAAATGGCAGTCGTCAAAAAACAGCACTACCGGCTTGTTCTGACCCAACAGGCAACGGAGCAGCCCCAACAAACCGCCCTTGAGTTGCCCTTGCCCCAATCCGGCGGTCAGCCCCAAGATCGGTTCTAGTTGGGGCAGATAGCCCACCATCAGGGGACCGTGGCTGCCCAACTCCCGAAGCAATTCTTGCCGCCACCGTTCCAGGTTGCCCGGAGGTTCCAGATACAATTCCTGCAAAAAACCGGAAAACAAGGCGGACCAAACCCCCGGCTCTGCCGCCTCGCCTTTGGAGGCAAAGGAAACGGGCAGCCATTTCCCCCCCAAGGCCTTGGTGGGGGCTTCGAGGGATTCGCCAAACAGGGTTTTGCCCATCCCCGATTCCCCTTGGAGCAAGACCACGCCGGACTCGCCTTGGGCCAAACCGGCCAACTTTTGTTCCAGTTCCTTGGACTGTGGTTTGCGGCCAAACAATTTGTGGGAAAAATGCAATTCCACCGGGCCATCGGACAACCCCAATTCAAAGACCTGCTCCCCTTGGGCCAACCGGTCCAGATCGGCAATCAAACCTTCGGCGCTTTGGTAACGACGGTCGGGGTCGATCTCCATCAGCTTGGCCACCAGTTCGGAGATGACCGTGCCCACCTTGGGGCGACGTTTGGCCAGCCGCACCGGCGGGTTGGCAACCTTGGAATGGAGGATCTCGATCGGCTCTTGGCCTTGGAATGGGGAGGTTCCGGCCAGCAACTCGTAAAAAACCACCCCCAACGCATAGAGGTCGGACCGGCAGTCAACCGGCCGCTGGAGCAGTTCGGTTTGTTCGGGAGCGATGTAGTTGAACCCGGAATCCATCAGGCCCGGAGGTTCAATGGGCAAGAGCAGGTGCTTGAGGTCGATCGCCCGGCTGAGGTCCACCAGCCGCAACACCCCGGTGGTGGGGTTGAACACCAGATGAGCCGGCTCCAGGTTCCGGTAAAAAACCTTTTGCCGGTGCAAGGACTGCAACCCCAAGGCAGCCTGCTTGGCAATCCAAAGGAAGTCTTCGGGCTCCAGGGGCTGGTTGTGGTACAGCCTTTTGAGGTCGGTACCACCAAAGTCGTCGCTGACCAGACTCAAGCGACCGTTGACCGACTCGATCCTTTGGTAGGAAACCAGACGGGCATCGTTGAATCTGGCGCTGAGGCTGAATTCGGTGCGCAAGGTAGCCAGCAAAGCCGCATCGGGATTGGTATCCTTGACCTGCTTGAGGATCACCGTCTGGCCGCTCGCCACCTCCTTGGCCCGAAGGACCTGGAAGCGGAAACCATGGTGCAGTTCCTCAATGACCTGATATTCCCGTTCCGCAACTGGTTTGCCCATCAACTCGCTCTTGTGTCTTGGTCAAATCCGCCCAATGCGGACACTGGAGCGATTATGCCGGGTTAGGGCCCGGAATTCAAATAAAACCGGCAGTCTAGCCCTAGAGGCTAGGGTTTAGAGGCGCTCCGGCCCATGTTTTTTTGGCCGGAAAAGCCGTTCGCCCCTTTTGGCCTGAACGAAACCTCGGTTTTGACCGAAATTGGCCGAGCCGAATTTTGCCAAACCCTCTCTTCCCAGATAGGGTAACCTCATTCTTCTTCTCCACAATGCCTTTGCCGCTGCCCCAAGGATGGGCCAGGGCTTTGGTACTGGGCCTCGGCGAGCGGCTCTTGGAGAGGTTGAACCTTGGCGGCTCGGCCCTCTCTTTTGGGGCAGGGTCGCCTCCAAAAGGGGTCGCTCTCTCTCCGGTGGGCGGCCCCGATTTCCCTGTTTTTGCCTCCAACCAACCCGCCGTTATCCAAAAGGCCTCCAGAGGCTCTTCTCCCTTTTTGTGCCCCTCCGGTTTTTAGGTCCACTACCGTGGTTTTATCCAGGGTACCCTGACAAAACGGCTGTCCAGTATGAGTTGCGCCAAGATACCCAAAAGACTCTACCTTTCCCGCAGCCTTTTGGGCCAGAAAACAACAGATTCTGTAAATATTTCATCAGGTTGTTCAACTGGTAAAAATTGGAAAAAATCCGGCAAAATCCCCTAGACCCTTTGCTGCGAATGATTTAAAATTATCGCATTGTAATAATAAGATTTAATGATTTCTAAGGCCTCCGCCAAACCGGATTTCAACCGATTTTGACCGACCTGGAACTGGATTCTCCGGTAGAACCCTGTTAGAAGTTAGGCTTGGGCCAGCGTCTGGGGAAAACAAAGGTTGCAACTTTAACCTCCAGTCGCTGGCTCTTTTTTTTGACCGCCCCCTTTTTTTCTCCCGGCTTCCCGCAGGTTCCACCGGCTCCCAACACCTTGATTGCCCAAGCCCAAGGCAGAACCTTGGCAGACCGGAAAAACCTGGGTAGTTTGGCGGAGAACCCCCCTTTTTCCAGGATGCCCCATTGCAGGATACGCCATGACAACCCTTGGAACCCCGTTGAGCAAAACCGCCAAAAAAGTAATGCTCCTAGGCTCGGGAGAGCTGGGCAAAGAAGTGGTCATTGCCCTGCAACGCTTGGGGGTGGAGACCCTGGCGGTGGACCGGTACCCCGGCGCTCCGGCGATGCAGGTGGCCCACCGCACGGCGGTGATCGACATGCTGGACCCGGCGGCGCTCCGGGCTTTGGTCCTCCGGGAAAAGCCCGACCTGATCGTGCCCGAGCTGGAGGCCATTGCCACCGCCGAACTGGTCACGCTGGAAACACAGGGATTTACGGTGATTCCCTCGGCCAAGGCGGCACAGCTGACCATGAACCGGGAAGGGATCCGAAGGCTGGCCGCCGAAGAGCTGAGGCTTTTGACCTCCCCCTACCGCTTTGCCGCTACTGCCGCCGAATATGCCCAGGCGGTTGAGGAGCTGGGGCTTCCTTGTGTGGTCAAACCGGTGATGAGCAGCTCAGGCAAGGGCCAAAGCCTCGTCCAAACCCCGGAACAAGCCGCTGCCGCCTTTGACTACGCCCTGGTGGCCGGTAGGGGCAAGGCGGCCAAGGTGATCGTGGAGGGGTTTGTGGAGTTTGACTTTGAGATTACGTTGCTGACCCTTCGGCACGGCCAAGGGACCCTCTTTTGTGAGCCGATCGGCCACCGGCAGGAAAAGGGGGACTACCAGGAAAGCTGGCAGCCCCAACCGATGAGCCCGGCGGCTTTGGCCCAGGCCAAGGAAATGGCCCAAAAAGTAACCGCTGCCCTGGGGGGCTTGGGTATTTTTGGGGTAGAACTGTTTGTCAAAGGGGACCAAGTCTATTTCAGCGAGGTTTCCCCCCGGCCCCACGACACCGGCATGGTGACGATGGTCAGCCAAAACTTGACCCAGTTCGAGCTGCATGTCCGGGCCATCTTGGGCCTACCGGTCCCCAAAGTCCGGCAGTACGGCCCGGCTGCCTCCAAGGCGCTGTTGGTTGCCGGTCACAGTGAACAGGTCTCCTTTTCCAATCTGGAAGCGGTGCTGGCCGAACCGGACACGGACCTGCGGCTTTTTGGCAAGCCCAAGGTCGAGGGGGAACGGCGGATGGGGGTGGTGCTGGCCTTGGGCGAGACCCTGGAGGCAGCCAAGGCCAAGGTGATGGGCATGGCCCAAACAATCCAGGTTCATCTCTGACCGGTGCCTTGGACCGGTTTGGTTCCCCTGTGATTTTAAGCTTGCCTCCCCGGTACTTTCCGTTCATTGCTTTAGAGAACAAACATTCTCCTTTTCCGTTCCCCAGCCGCCCATGGAACTGGCCTCTTTTCTAAACGCCCAGCAGCAACAGGCAGTTGAGCACCTCAAAGGGCCGCTGTTGGTCATCGCCGGGGCCGGGTCGGGCAAGACCCGGGTGATCGAATACCGGGTCTTGAACCTGATCGCCAACGGGGTTCCTCCCGGCCAGGTCCTGCTTTTGACCTTCACCCGCCGGGCGGCCAAAGAAATGTTGAGTCGGGCCGCCAAACGGGACCCCAAGGCGGCGGAGGTGGAAGGCGGGACCTTCCATGCCTTTGGGGTCAAGGTCTTACGCCAGTTTGCCGGTCACCTGGGGATCAAGGAAAACTTCACCGTCTTAGACCAGGCGGACGCTGAAGAGGCGCTGCACCGGTGCGCCACGGACCTCAAATTTTATGAAGGCCCCAACCGGTTCCCCCAGAAGGCGAGCTTGCAGAAAATCCTTTCCATGGCCACCAACAAAAGGCTGGCCATCGGTCAGGTTTTGGAAGCGGAATACCCCAACTTCATCGACTGCCGCCCCCAGCTGGAACAACTCCGGGAGGTTTACAGCCAGTTCAAGTTGGAAAAAAGTTATTTCGACTACGACGACCTCCTTCTTTACCTGCGGCTGCTCTTGGGCCAAGAGGCGGTCCGGGTGCACCTGGGCAACCAGTACCGCTACTTGATGGTGGACGAGTACCAGGACACCAACCTGCTGCAAGGGGAGATCGTGGGCCTGTTGGGGGCGGAGCACCAAAACGTGATGGTGGTCGGGGACGATGCCCAGTCGATCTACGGTTTCCGGGGGGCCTACCACCAGAACATCCTGGATTTTCCCGGCAAGTTCAAAAACACCCGGATCATCAAGCTGGAAGCCAACTACCGGAGCACCCAAGAGATCCTGGACCTGAGCAACGGGGTCCTGGGCGGGATGGAGAAGGCCTACGAAAAGCACCTCAAAAGCGCCGAAGGCAGGCAAGGGGACAAACCGAAGCTGCTGTTTTTCAAGGAACCAGCCGAAGAAGCGGTCTTTGTTGCCGATGCCATCCAGGAGTTTTACCACCAAGGGGAAAGCCTCTACGAAATGGCGGTGCTCTTCCGGTCCAGTTACCTTTCCTTCCACCTGCAAACCGAGCTGGCCAAACGGCGTATCCCCTTTGATGTCTTCGGTGGAAAAAAGTTTTCCGACACCGCCCATGTCAAGGACCTCTTGGCGTTCCTTAAGATCCTGGCCAACCCCAAGGACGAGTTGGCTTGGAACCGCTGCCTGATGTTGCTGCCCGGAGTGGGCCCCAAAACCGCCCAAAAGCTGATCGGCCAGCTGGTTGGCCGCTCCTCCCTGGTGGAGATGAAGGCCGTCTTTGACACCCTGGGGGAGAACGCCAAGTACAAGACCCAGTCGGTCAAATGGATCAAAGCGCTGGTGGAGGCCCAGTCGCAAGCCAGGGACCTGGGGGAGGCCTATTTGTTTTTGCTCAACGCCTACCTGCCGGTTTTAGAAGACCAGTACGACAACTGGCAGCAACGGAAAAAGGACCTGGAGATGCTCGCCCAGATTGCCGCCCGGTACCAAAGTATTGAAGAGCTGTTGACCGACTTTGCCCTGGAACCCCCCGAAAGGGAGGTGTCCGAGGTGATGGGGATCTACAAGGAAGAGGGTCGGGTGACCTTGAGCACCATCCACTCCGCCAAGGGGCTGGAATGGGGCAACGTCTTTTTGATCGGCATGATCGAAGGCCTGTTCCCCAGCGCTTACGCCCTTAAGTCCGACGAGGGGCTTGAAGAGGAACTGCGGTTGTTTTACGTTGCCGTGACCCGGGCCAAGTCCCGGTTATTTTTGACCCTAACCCACTACGGCTTTTCGGGCGGCATCACCCAGTTCAACAAGCCCAGCCGCTTCCTGGACCAACCGGGGATACAGTCCCACCTGGAAAGCCCCGCCGAACGAACCAGCCCCGCCCCCAAACCGGAATTGCCCAAGATTGGGCTCAACAAGGAAGAACTTTTGGCCAAACTGGCCGAACTTTACCAAGCCAAAGGCGGCTAAAAGCGGTTGCCAGAACCCCGCTACAGGGTTAACTTGCAGGCAAAACCTTTCCCCTGGTTCCATGATCCGAGAAAGCTCCTTTTTTGCAGGCCCCAGCCGGGTTCGCAAGGTCACCGAATCCCTGCCCTACGACCGTTTCGACTCCTTTTTCGAGTCGGTCCGCCACAGAGGGATCATCTTTGAATCTGCCGAAATCGCCCAGATCTATGGGCGGATGAGCCTGATTCTGCCCGATCCGCCCTTGGTGATCCAAGGCAAGGACGAACGTTTTTCCCTGACCGCCCTCAACCTGCGGGGTCAAAAGCTGCTGACCCTCTTGGAGGACGAACTTTTTTCCTTCGCCAAAAACCTGGAGCGGAGCGCCGAGAAAATCACCGGGCAGGTGCCCAGGGAGAACCGGCAACTGGACGAAAGCAAGCGGCACAAACAACCGAACATTTCTTTTGTGATCAAATCCCTACTCAAACGGTTCCAGACCTCCGACCGGCATCTGGGGCTTTACGGTGCCTTTGCCTACGACTTCATCCGGCTTTTTGAGGACATCCCCTACCAGAAGCCGCCGGTTGAAACCCCGGACTTTACCCTCTTTTTCCCGGACCAGATCCTGGTGGCCGACCACTTCAAGGAAACCTTAGACCAGCATTTTTATGAGTTTTTTGATTTCCACAGCGACCCGTTGGTGTTGGCCAACCAAAGGGAAAAAAGTCTGGTCAAAAAACGAACTCCCAAGCCCAAATCCGTTTCCAAGCCCCATCTGCGGCCCAACGACCTGACCCAAGAGGCGTTCCTTGGAATGGTCAAGACCGGGCAGGAGCAGATCAAAAAAGGGGAAATCTTTGAGATCGTGCTGTCCCGGTCCCAATATTACGACTGCCCCAAACACCCCTTGGAGGTCTATGGCCGGTTCCGCAAGGTCAACCCCTCGCCTTACCAGTTTTACGTGAACTTTGGGCAGGAAGCCTTGGTGGGAGCCAGCCCGGAGATGTTTTTGCGAATTGAGGAAGGCAAGGTGACCACCAGGCCCATCTCCGGGACCATCGAACGGGGCCAGGACACCTTTGAAGACTATGAAAATATGATGAAGCTGCTCAACTCGGTCAAAGAAAAGTCCGAATTGGACATGTTGATCGATCTGGCCCGCAACGACCTGAGCCGGGTTTGCAAACCCGGAGTCAAGGTGAGCGAGTACCGGTTTGTGGAGAAATACTCCAAGGTCATGCACACCGTGGCCAACGTGGAAGGAGAGTTGGACCAGGAACGGTTCGAGCCTTTTGATGCCTTGGTCGCCAGCCTCAACGCCGGGACCTTGACCGGAGCGCCCAAGATCGCCGCCATGCGCCTGATCGACCAATACGAACCGGTCCCCCGAGGTTATTATGGCGGGAACGTTGGCTACTTGGCCTTCAACGGCAACCTGGACTTCGGCATCATCATCCGCACCGCCCACATCAAAGACGGCACCGCCGAGGTTAGGGTCGGGGCCACCGTGCTCTACGACTCGGACCCGCAGTCGGAGTACCAAGAGACCACCAACAAGGGCAAAGCCTTTTTTCTGATCCTGGAGGAAAAATGAAACCTCTGAAGATCTACATGCTCGACAACTACGACAGCTTTACCTTTAATCTGGTGGAGTATTTTAAGCTGCTCGGGGCAAACGTGGTGGTTTACCGCAACGATGTCCCGGTGGCCCAAGTGGCCCTGGAAAAGCCGGACCTGATCGTGATCAGCCCCGGTCCTTCAATCCCCTCCCAAGCGGGCCACCTGATCGAGGTGATCCGCACCTACCAAGGGCAGATTCCGATTTTTGGGGTCTGTTTGGGCCACCAGGGGATGATCGAGGCTTTTGGCGGAGAACTTGGCTTCTTAGACACCCCGGTCCACGGCAAGTCCAGCCCGATCCGCCACAACGGCCAAGGGATTTTTGCTGGTCTGCCCGACCAAATCGAGGTGGGCCGCTACCACAGCTTGATCGGTACCAGAATCCCCGACTGCCTGGAGGTCACCGCCCAAACGGCGGACGGCATCGTGATGGCCGTGGCCCACAAAAGCCTCAAGGCCATTGGGGTCCAATTCCACCCCGAGTCCATCCTGACCGCCAAAAACGATCAGGGCCTCAAGATGTTGCGCAATCTGCTGGCTTGGGTCAAACCCGCCTAATCCCACCGGCGCTGGGGCTCCAATGCCCCAGCCTGCACGCTGACCCGCCCGCCTTCAGCTAGGGTCCCACAAAATAAATCTGCGGCCTACGGTTCTACCACAGCAGATGGCTAAACAGCCGCACTCCTACAGGATCAGCTTGTTTAAGGAGCAAATTTCAAATGAAAATGATGATTACAGATAAAAATATAAAACTAGGGTCAAGACTAGAACAGCGGGTTTTCTCTGATCAGTTTTAGAAGGATTTTGTTAACATCAACCTTCCGATTGTTATAGCGAAATTCGCACTCCTTCAAATGCAAATAAAATTTTGACTTGGTTATA